>Ga0233415_10000335_pt1 | contig 22659 bp, 26 predicted proteins | sample Na_anoxic_12_MG_FD_188631 | JGI IMG/M metagenome (GOLD analysis project Ga0233415, IMG submission 188631) | Seawater microbial communities from Saanich Inlet, British Columbia, Canada - Na_anoxic_12_MG | ecosystem: Environmental > Aquatic > Marine > Inlet | place: Canada: British Columbia... | reverse complement strand
GAGTTGCTACCTCCATTTTCTATATTAGAAAATGCCGAATAACCAAAATTTACACGGCTTGAAACAGTCAAACCTTAGAAATAATAAATGGTTTTTGTTCCATTTTAAATTTCCAAGGGTGTAAAGAAGAAACATATATTTCTATAAATACACTATTACCTTTACTAAAAGTAACTGATCCAATTAGTAAATCATTATACAACTTTATATATAGTTGTCAAAATATAGAAAATAGTGTTTCATTGACAGAAATTCCTTTCAAAGCTAAAAGTACAAAAAATATTGTTATCGATGCATCGACTTCAGCACTTAAAAAGTATGGTTTTCATTGTGGAGAAAGAGTAAATACAATAAGAGGACACGCAACTGTTATTGGTGTTTCAAATGATGTATTATGGTTTTATGTAGATGATGACAAGGGTATTACATATTGGAAAAATATTAAGGATAAGACTGATTTAGCGCGATTAAATATAACTAGTCTTGAAAATAAGGAAGATATTGCTACAAATACAGATGATTAATTTAAAAATTTATAATCCTGCAGGTAAATATACTATACTTCCTTTATGATCTTCTCTTTTATTGTAATCACAAACATCAAAATTGTACATATTTCTATCCTTCATTGCTAACACATTCCAATCTGGATAATATATATCTTTCTCTACAACTTCCATATCTAAACACATATGTTTTTTAGGCATATGTAAATATTTATCCGCTGCATATTCACCCTCTACTGGATATTGATCCTTAATCATTTCCCATTCTTGTGTCTCAACATTATCTTTAATCTTTCTATGACTTTTCCAAATACCGTCATATAAGAGTTCCTGTTTTGGGAATACAAATTTACCTTCTGTTGGTGCAATTTCTTTCTCACTAACTGCTCTATTAAACTTACCACATATTTCAAATCTATTTTTTGGATCATCTGGAATATTGGGTGCTAATAATGCACAAGTATCGGATTCAGATTGGTTACAATATTCTTCAGTTGATTCAGAAATATTGTTATAACCTTCATAAGAAGTATATAAAAATAGTAAAACAATTATTAAAGCTAAGATGATGTATTCTTCCATATATAATTAAACAATATTTTATATTTCTTCTAAAAATTTCTTCTAAAAATATAATATAATATATTCATATATGAGTTATGATTATATTATTGTAGGTGGTGGACCAACTGGTTTAGCACTTACTTGGTACTTATCTAAATTGAATAAAAAAATTTTAATAATTGAAAGAGAAGATTCATTGGGTGGTTGTCATCGTGTTAGACGTGTGAATGGATTATTTACGGAACATGGTCCAAGAATTTATTTAGATAATTATTTAAATTTCGAGACTATATTGAATGAAATGGGTAAATCATTTGATGATATTTTTACAAGATATTATTTTTCATTAATAACCATTGGAGGAAGTAGTATTAAAAACTTTCGTATTAGAGAACTAACTACACTAGGATTTTCATATTTATATTTTATGATTAATCCGAATGATAGTAAAAATATAACTATGTTAGAATACACTAATCAAAATAATTTTACATCTGAAGCAAAGGATTATATAGATAGATTATGTAGATTAACAGATGGGGCTGGTATTGAAAGATACACATTATATGAATTTTTTGAAATATTAAATCAAAATAGTTTATATGATATTTATCAACCTAAATTGCCTAATGATATTGGTTTATTTAAATATTGGGAAGACGCATTATTAAAAACTGGGAAAGTAGATATAATGTTAAATACTTCGGTGATTAAAATAAACGAGAATAATGATAAAATAACTAATCTTATTGTTTCTCAAAATGGTCAAAATGAAAAAATAACTGCTAACAATTATATACTTACTATTCCACCAAAACCTCTATTGAATTTATTAGATCAATCAAATATGACAAATATTTTTACTAATGAAAATAAAATGATAAAGTGGGAAGAAAATTCACGCTATTTAGTTTATATTCCAATAGTTTTCCATTGGGATAAAAAAATAGATTTACCTAAAATATGGGGATTCCCTGCAACCGATTGGGGAATTGCTTTTATTGTTTTATCAGATTATATGAATTTTCAGAACTCATCGTCCAAAACAGTAATTACAACAGCAATTACAATTACAAATAGAGTATCAAAATACACCAAAAAGACAGCTAATCAATCCACAATTGAAGAATTGAAAGAAGAAACATTTAGACAATTGCGGGAATCTTTTCCAAATATAGATGAACCGACCGCAACAATACTATCGCCTGGATTGTATCGTAATACTAAAAATAATAAATGGGAAACAAATGATACTGCTTTTATGTTTACAAAGAGTGGATATTTAGATAAAATGCAGTATAAGAATTTATATAATATTGGACCACATAGTGGGAATAGTTTTTATAGTTTTACAGCCATGGAATCAGCTGTTACTAATGCACTTTACTTAGCACTAAAAATAGAGCCAGAATTGAATCAATATTATACTATTAGAGAAACATTTACTTTGAATAAATTAATATTTTTGATAATATATGTTATAATTGTAATAATTTTATTATATTATTTTATATGAAGCGAATTATTTTTGTAAGAATTAATAATTATAATAATAAATATTATCAAAAATTGAAGGAAGAGAGACAAAAATCTAAAATTATTGCTGAATTAAAAAATAGAAATATAGAATTTATTATCAAAAAAAATAAAAATTATAAAAATTTTGAACTCTTTTTAATAGGTTATGATAATTATATAAAACATCAACAATATAGATTCAATAATTTTAATAATATTTTCAAAATTATTGATAAAATGCCCATCAGAAAAAAAGAAACTAAGAATACCAAGAATACCAAGAATACTAAATTTAACAGTTCCAAATTTTCTTTATATAGTAATAATAATCCAACAACTACCATCAAAGGAACTGGTTTTGCAAATAAAATAAAAGCAGAAAATACTATAAAATTAATCAAAAATTTAGATCCATTAAGGCAAAAAAGAATTATAAATACAATGTATTACCGCGCTATGTATCATCCATATCAAACTAAAGATATGAAAGATGCTATGAAAGTATTCAAAAAATGGTTAATTAAATTTTCTTAACCTTAATTTTCACAATTTTATTACTACTACCATCTTTAGTATAAGGTTCATTATTTACAACATTACGTGTCTTCTCTTCTGCAGTCAATACCACTTTTGCTGTTTCACTCAGAACATGTTGATCATCAATATAGGGTAGAATAGGTTCTGAATAGATATGTTTACCACCTAAAAATACATCCAATTCAAAATCAGTTGGATAATATTGTAGTAACTCATTCTTCATCAACTTATCATATCCCTTTGGTAATAAATGTCCCATTTGTGGTGGTAAAATCATCATCAATTGATCAAATGGTTTGTATGGTTCACCCATCTCAAATTTAATATCATTAATATTTTTAATAAATTTAGTTAAATTAACACACACATCAGATGCAGTTGGTGGCGCTCTAAACCGATAATACCAATCCCAAGAAGGAATTCCTTCAAAGTAATATTTCAATGTGAAAACCAGACTTTCTAAATAGTTCATACAGATATTGGATCTGTAAATATTGTATTCGGGTAGAACATCTGGTTTAATTCCAAAGAAATGTTTGTAATAGACCGGTTTCCATATATGTTTAGGTTTCATAAAATCAAATTCTTCAAAGATTGATTTATATTTATCATGTTGAGGATGCAATTTGCTATAATATTCGCAATGTTCATATCTATTTTTATCCACTTCATATGGACTTTTATCAGCCTCATTATCCAATTTTTCTTCATCACCTTGACCTTCATTTTTAACACGATTAATTCTCATTTGAAGACCTCTCATATAGTAATCTTCAGATTTAGATAATTTTTCAAAAATGTGTAAGAAAAACATATTATTGATAGAGTATTTACCATTATTAATAATAACTAAATAATCTTTCTCATTTGGTAGTAATTGACGATAAATATTTAAAAGTATATTCAATCCACCGGAATTTGATAATTTCTTTTGTTGTTTTCTAACTAATAAATAAGGGATTGCCATTACAAAATCATTACCACCTAAAAATGTTAAAAAAACATAATCCGTAATAATTCTAATGTCATCCTTCTTATTACCTTCTATTCCCAAATTTTCTATAAATACATCTTTATATTCATCTATGGAGAGAAAAATATATTCATAACCATCTCTCAAATAATCTTTAACCGCATCTGGTGATGAATCCCCAGGTTTTAATTGTTGCATTACCCAGATATTATTCTTTCTTGTAGCCATGCTCAAAACAATTACATCAGCATCTGGGCTATAAATACATATGCTATCATTTTTACCTTTTAATTCACGAATAATATGTAAAAATTTATGTTCTCCTTCACCAGGTACACTACTATCACTTAATATCATAATAAGATCTTTTTGATGTTTAGAAAAATCACCCGCGTCAATCTTCTTTCTCAATGCTGTCGTTAATTTCTTCATAAATTTAGTCCCAGGTGCAATATTAGATGATTGAGACCAAGTAATAGGGGATGGTTCAACATTGTGTTTTTGTTTCAATTCTTTGTAATATTCTTCATCTTTTACACCTTTAAAACGTCTCCAACGTTGTTGTACCATTTTAGCACGTGGTGCTGAACCATCAATTGCAAGATAAAGGATTTTTTGTGGTTCAATTAATTTGACCATATCCAATACTTTTTGAACTACTTTATTAATTAATAAAGTTTCAAATTTAGTATTAGTCATTTTATTTAATCCTTCTGCCATTAATTTATGAACAACATCGTATATAATACTGTTAAAATCTATAAAAAAATAATCTATATTTTTATCAAGTTTAGCTGTATGTGTTTTAGGGTAATTGGTGACAATCAGTCTAAAAAATGCCGGAATACCCATATATATATATACTACATAGGTAATATATTATAATCCTTTATATATTCAATTTTTATGAAAGCTTTTTTTTCAAACTTTTTTTCTAAAAAAGTGTTATATGCATAACGTTTCATTTTCTAATAATAATAAAATAATTAATACAATTAATTATGATAGATCAATGTTATTTGATTATTTAAAAAATGATATACATAGACAAAATAATAATGCATATATTGCTATTATAGATGCAATTAATAGATCATCGCCTCATAAAATATTAGATATAGATAATGATGAAGATCCTCTTAAAATTTTTTCATTCAATAAAGATTGGTATAATGATAAAACTCCATTTACGTTATATAAATTATTCTTATTAAATAAAAGTATGTTTAAAAATTTTGTAAATGAATATAATACAATGGTAATAAAAAATATTGATAAAAATAAATCAAGTTCTTTAGAATATATTTCACATAAATATAATATTAGAGTTAAAATTAATGCAATCTCAAGATCTATATATTGATTATTATATTGATTATTATATTGATTATTATATTGATTATTATATTGATTATTATATTGATTATTATATTGATTATTATATCTATTTGTATCTCAAAAAATAATTATTTATTTATAAGACTTAAAGAAATATTACACATTAACAACTATAATGTACCTCAATTCAGATTTTTATAACTTAGATGTTGTTTGTATCAATACAACCAAAAGGAAAGATCGTAAGAAAAGAATGTTACAGCATTTTAAGAATAAGAAAATACCTGTTCGTTTCCACACTTCCAGACTACACAAAGATCCAAAAAGAGGATGTTTAGAGGCACATATCAATGTGGTAGAAGATGCTATTAAAGGTGGTAAAAAAAAACTATTTGTTTTTGAAGATGATGCAAAAATTATTAGATCACTGACACCATTTCCTACACCACCATCTGACTGGTGTATGTTATATTTCGGTGGAACTGTGCATGATAATATAGGTGATTATGATGAAAATTGGACTCGTATAGCTACATGGACATGTCATGCTTACATTATTAATTTAGAGAATAAGGAGTTTGTAGCAGATTTTTTAAGAGCACGTGAACAAGATAAGGAGATTGATGAATATTTGATTAAGAATATTCATTATAAGTATAAATGTTATATGACTAATCCGATGCGTATTATCCAACGTGATGATTATAGTGATATAGAAAAACAAAAGATTACATATGATTTTATGGAAGGTACTTTAAAGGGTTTTAAACAACCTGATTTTGAGATAACACCTGGTGGAAATAAGGCAATTAAAATAGATTTTGTACCACCGGAACTGTTGCCATCAGTTTCTATTATTACACCAACATATAATAGAAGAAAGCTATTTGCAATGGCTATCAGAAATTTCCAATCATTTGAATATCCTGCTGATAAATTAGAATGGATTATTATTGATGATACACCGGATCCTGACTATTCTGTGGAGGATATGTTGCCTAAAGATTATAGGATTAAGTATGTACCTGTAAAAACTAAGGATAAAATGTCGGTTGCACATAAGCGAAATATTGCTGTTAAAGAGGCAAAATACGATTATATTGTACATATGGATGACGATGATTATTATCCGCCTGGCAGTGTAATGTTTAGAGTGAAAGCATTGATGCAGTATGCGGATAAGGGTGTTGGTTGTGTAGGATGTAGTAGAGTAGGAATTTATGATATTGTAGAAAATAAGAGTAGTATAGCAACAGATGGTATGATATCATTATCGGAAGCTTCTATGGCATATACTAAAGATTTCTGGAGAAAACAACAATTCAATGAGTTAGAAGATTTTGGTGAATATAAGTCATTTATACAGGGTCGTTTTGGTGAAATTTTGGATATGCCTTATTCGTATATTATTATAGCTATGTCTCATAAGAGTAATTTTACAGGGACAACGAAGCGCATTGATAAGAATGTTTTGATTAATAAGGAGACAGGTAAAGAGATGAATTTTTATGATACATTTGAGGATGAGACAAAAGTTTTCATAGATTATTTGAAAAAGGTTTTATAAAAAATTTGATAATTATTTTACATAAGAATATTGTATTTTTATAAAATATGTGGGACAATATCAGAAAAGACAATGTTCAAGCTGATTTTTTTGTTAAAAAAACAAATAATGCTTTTTTTTCATTAATTTTAGATGGTGATAAATCTAACGATAAATTATCGTCAACCTATATGCTCATAAATTTATTAAAAAAATTATTTTTTAATAACAATAAATATAAAAATAGCATAAATATGTTTATAGAGCATGATGAAATTTATTTTTTATCTTTAAAAAAAATAAATTCTATACCAATAATTTTAAGATCAGGACCATTAAATATGGCTATTCAAGGAATGAATGATAAAAGTCTATTATTAGTATTATGTAAATTTCCTATACCAAATCATAAATTATATAATGAAAATTATTATGATATTCCGGGGGGTAAATCAAAACAAATTAATTTATTACAATCTAATCAAAGAATGGAAACACCAATAGAGACATTATTAAGAGAAATTGGTGAAGAAATGCATCCTATTCTTTCATTATGTCTTAATGAAATATATGATGAAGGTTCATTATTTTGTAATGAGTTTGTATGTGGTAGTAAAAAATATAGATCATCATTTAGTGTTTTTAATACAGAAGAAAATAAAATTTTTGAAGCATTACAAAGAAAAATTTCAAAAATAGATCTTTAATTTATTTATTTTATAAAAAATAATTATAAAAAATAATTATAAAAAATAATTATAAAAATAATCTTTTTATATTATATAAAACAATAATGAAAATTCTCGGAATGGATCAAACTGCATTCAATACTCTTGTCTTACTTTTACTTTTAATTATCCTTGGCGTTGTTTCATTTAGCAGCTACTACTACGTTAAGGGTGGAAACGGTCTCTCTATGGGTGCCGGTGCCAGTCTTGGTATTCTCAATAAAAGAGAATAAAAATTGAATTATTAATATTATTATTATATTCAAAAAAAATATAATAATGAATTCTCATACATTAGGGTTTGGAACATATAAATTATCTAAAGACACTGCATATAAAATGGTATCTTCTGCTTTAATTCAAGGATATCGTTTAATTGATACAGCGCAATTATATTGTAATGAAAAAATGGTTGCGAAGGCTATTAATGATAGTGAAGTACCAAGAAAAGATATTTTTCTATGTACTAAAGTCTCCACAAAATATCACGGAAATATAGAAAAATCTATTAGACAGCGGCTTAGAATTTTTGATTATATTGATCTGTTATTACTCCACTGGCCTTCTACGGATCATGTACAAGGATGGGAAATTCTTTGTCGTATCCAGAAAGAGAATCCTGATAAGATTAAAAATATCGGAATATGTAATATTTCGCGTGAATTAATAGAAGATATTATTAAAGAAAATAAGAAACCAGATGCTATTCAAATTGAATTAAATCCATTTTGTTATGAGAAAGATTTAGTCCAATACTGTCAAGAAAAGGATATTAAAGTCATAGCACACAGTTGTCTATCTTTTGGTAACGCATTAGAGTATCCAGAAGTGACTGAATTAGCGGATAAATATGATTTAACCCCTGCTAAGATTTTACTAAGATGGGCAAAAGAGCATACAGATATAATTTTAACCAGTTGTGATAATGAGGAATACTTAGTAGAGAATATGAAGTTAGATATTCCTTATATAAATGTGGAAACTGATAGAAAAGAACGATTGTATTACTTTAGGTGATTTTTATTTATAAAAAGTAAGGAAAAATTATAACAATAAATATTATTTATGTAAAATGCAGGTAAAACGCACCATTATCGTTCCTAAGGGAAAAAAATATACAAGAAGGTTTAAATCTTCTTCCACTAATAAACCCCATCCAAAATGGACTAATCCTTATTTCCTTAAGGATGGAGTCTCTAAAAAAAATCACAAAAAAAGGAAAAAAAGAGAAAATCCTCGAATACAACTACGCAAAAAATTTGTCTACGAAGGGCACGCGAAATGCATACTCTGTAAAAATGAATGCCACTGCATTCAGTGCAAAAAAAGTGGAAACACATTCCATTTAGGACATATTATACCAGCATCTAAAAATGGTCCTACATGTTTTGGTAATATTGTTCCAACGTGTAAAAGATGTGAAGACAAAATTGGAAATAAAAATCTGATTGAGTTTTGTAAATCTATTGATAAGTATTGGTTCAATGTACATAAAAAATTTCTTAGACAAAAATCTTAAGAAGTAGGTGTATTTATAAAAAAAATGACGGCTAAATTTTGAATCTTATATTGTACATTTTGTAAACATAATAAACTCATCCAGGTCTCGTTAATCCGTCAGATCATAAACTCGGATAGCTGAAGAAAAGAGTAAATCATTCACAATTACGGATGATAGCAAAATTTATGCTAACTAATTGTGAATGGAAATTGAAAAACCAGCGCACGTGCATGTTGCTTTTGATTTTTCAAAAGTAATATGTTTATAATAAAAATAAATTAATTTATTCATCTTCTTCTCCTTCTTCTCCTTCTTCTCCTTCAAGTCTTTCAACAAAATTTTCTTGTTTACCTGCAACAACTTTGCTTAACATAAGAGTAGTAATTAAAGCTGTTCCAAAGAACAGAACTGCAAGCCCGAGAATAACAGGTAAGAAAAGAACAACCCAAGCTGCTGTATTATGGCAATTAGAACATAACCAATAGAATAGCATAGTCCACAATACTGCCCAGAAGAGGTGGAATATGAAGTGAGCAAATCTAATAGCATTTGCGTCATCTCTGTTTAAGTGAGACAAATCTTCTAATAATTTAAGTGCTAATGAGATAGCTGCGAGAACAAGGTAAATAATAGCTGGCCAGCACCAACCTTTGCAATGTGAAGCCATTTTTTATAATATATGTAAATATTTTTTTCTAAATAATAAGAGATTATTTCATATTATATTTCTTATCTATATTATTCATTTTATTTTTACAATTTTCTAATAAATATTCTTTAAATGAATTACTTGATTTATTATTGCCTTTATAATTCTTTAAAACTATTTTACTAAATTTTCTTGGTTCTTCTATATACATATTTATTAATTCTGGATTAATATATTTCTTTTTAGATATTGCAACGGTATGATGTAATTTTTCGGCTATATCTTTAATACTTTCACGAACAACCCTTTTTCTATCTGTAATTTTGTCAGAAATTGGTCCAGAATTAACCATTTCTTCAATAAAGTAGATATTTGCATACCATGTTCTAAAATCTTTAGTGGTAAAATTACCGTAAGTTTTTAAGAAATTATTAACATCACAAGAATTAATAGGTACACGTTTTCTTTTTTCAATATAGTAAAATATTTGTTCATTTCTATTTTTTGCTTTATCCTTTAAATCACACAAAATTTCTATTAACTTGGGATCTTTTAAAATACACTTATTTTGTACACCTTTTTTACCTCTAAAATCTATTGTAAAACTTCTCATATTTTTGGATGGTGTAAAATGTGTTTTGTTTAATGTAGAAACACCATAAGATTCATAGACATCTTTACCAATCGGATTACCTATTCTGAAATGACAAATAGTAATAATTTTAATAATAATCGCAATTATTTTTTCTTTTGGATAACCTTTTAATTCCAATAATTTATCAATATCATTTTTAATTTGAGGTAATTTGTTACCAAATTCTATCATATTGCAAAACTTTTTAATACTCCTCATTTCTACCCATCGTGGATTATAAATATATTGTTTTTTTCCTTTTACATCATATCCTGTTACTAATAATTTAGCATTTTTATTAAGATCTATTTTAACATTTTCATATGCTGGTGGTATTTTAAGAGATTTAATGTATTCAATAGTATTCGAATTTGTAATTTTATTACCTTTATCATTTCTATACTCATAAATTTTTTCATATTGCGATATAGTTTCTATAACTTCACGATGTACATACATATATAATTTACATATTTTTTATTTTTGATTAAATTTTTTTAGAAATAAATTTATATGAAATTGCTAAATGTTTATTTTATATAAATTTTATCTTATATAGTATATAATGTACGGATCACCATATGATATTTCAGATAAACATAATAATCATCCATTTGAAGAATATAATTCTTTAGATAAACAATTTTTTAATAATATTCCAAATAATGTACCGGAAGAAAAAATGAAACGAGACCAAATTCAATTTCCAAATGCTTTACCAACTAATTCACATTATCCTATACATCAACAAGATTATAATTTTACAGATAGACAATTCAGGAATGATAGAAAAAACAATGATCAATTACCAACACAAAATGAATATTTACATAAATATCAAATAAATCAAATTCAACAAATACATTCTAAATCACAAGAATTAGAACAATCCAGAATTGATAGAATTATGGATAAGAAAGCACCTACTGATGGAAATCAAATGCAAAGAAATTTTGATGATGCTATGTTATTTGGTAGACAAACCCCAACAGTGATACCACATCAATTTATACCAACTCCACAAGATACTCGTAAAACTAAAGAACTTTTAGATGATAAACGTGAACCAATGGCAAAAGTCTTAGGCGCACCTCCAAAATATACACAATCAAGATATTTATAAATAAAAATAAAATAGAAAGTTTATATTGTGTATTATTATAGTTATTATAAATGCGTATAACAGATGTATATACAGATGGTAGTGTAATTAATAATCAAAGACGTGAATCTAAAAGAACATATGGTGGAATAGGTGTATATTTTGGTTATAATGATAAGAGAAATATAAGTCAACCTTTTTTTGAATTTCCGATAACAAATAATAGAACAGAGATAAAAGCAGTTATTAAAGCTCTTGAGAGTTTTATGCAAGATAAAATAGAAAGAAAAGATCAAAATAAAGAGAAAATAATTATACATACTGATTCTCAATATGTGATTAAATCTATAACTATCTGGATAATTAAATGGAAAAAAAATAAATGGAAAACAGCAAATGGAAAAGATGTTCTAAATAAAGATCTTTTATTTTGTTTAGATCATTTAATAAATTTATATAAGGATTTTCTTATTATAGATTTCAAATTTATAAAATCTCATAGAGATAAATCTGAAATTTCAAAAAATAAAAAATCCATAGAATATAAAAATTGGTATGGAAATCAAATGGCTGATAAATTAGCAAAAAGAGGATCTTTAATGGCTATGAAATCAATATAAATATAAAAATTTTCTATTGATATTATATATTAATGGGAAATGTCCATTTTCAATTATTTAAAGTATTACCTAATAAAGAGTTTATAGATAAAATAGCACAATTATATGGTATTAAAGATTTTGATATAAATTATAAATTTACTATTAAAGATTTAGAAAATCGTAAAGTTATTGATAAATTGAATGATTTAAAATTAGAAATTGCAGTATATTACTTAAATTGTAAATTTAAAAAATATATGGAAGATTTAACAGAAAAAAAAAGTATAACAGTACTACGACAATTTTTAAGAGTTATTAATTATAAAGTAGAATCAAGAGAAAAATATTCCAATCGCAAAAAATATCTCGTTTATAATTTAAAAAATACAAATATCAGTTTAGATGATTACGATTTTACTATTAACTTCGATTAAGCAATCTTTTTTCATAAGAAATCTTAAAAGCTTAAAAGTTTATTTTTGGTCAAACTTTTTCCTAAAAAGTTTTTTTTGGTAAAAGTTTATTTTTGGTCAAACTTTTTCTTACACCTTTGAACATTTAAAACGCCGATATTATAAAAAAATTGATTTATTATAATTGGTATAATTATTCATTACACCAATTATAATGTCGTTGCAGCCACAAATCGATAAAGTAAAACAACAAAACCCTTTATGGAAAAGTAATTCAAGAATTATAGGTAGAGCAGCTGAAATATATTCTTGTGAAAAAATTCAATGTATAAAATGTAATGAAATGAATTGGTTAGAGTGTAATATAAATGCAAAATCCAAAGATCAAATATGTAAAAATTGTGGAAAAAAATATCAAATTAAGTGTAAAAATACTACCGAAAAGTTATATAATAATATAAAAAAATATGGTGAAGTTAAAACCATTGGAGCAGAATATAACACTACATTAAAAAGCATTGAAGATCAAATAGATTATATAATAATTTTATACAAAAAGGTTAATTATAATATATTAGATATAATTCATATAAAATCCGACGATATTACTTGTGATAATGTTATTCCAAGAAAACCACTAAGTAAGAATGCTAAAAGAGCAGGTTGGCAAGGATGTAATTTACATTTTATAAATATTCATTTTATTACACCGGCGTTTTAAATGTTCAAAGGTGTAAAAAGTTTTTTTTGGTCAAACTTTTTCCTAAAAAGTTTTTTTTGGTAAAGCTTTTTTCATAAAAAAGCTTAAATATTATATATCTATATTATATATGAATCACTACTTTATAGGAAAAAATTTAAATCCAGAAGACTCAAAAAAATTAAATAGCGCACAATCATTTATTGCCAGAGGTGGCGTACCATCCGTTGGTAAAGTTTTTAACTTTAATACAAAATTTGCATATCTCGGATATATGGATGAACCAACTTTTCTTGAATTGCAAAATAAATTAAGCAATGTTTTAGAAGCTATTACCGATAAATTTGGACCACAAACTTGTACTTATACCAATTATGGTATTACCGGTTTAAAAACAACTAAAAAAAGTGTATCTGTTTTGTATGAGTGTGATAATTTATCTAAAGTAATAGTTCCATATTTAAGATCATATGTAGATGAAATAACAGGTGATACATCCGATTTCTACCCACATGTTAGTTTATTAAGAATAGAAGCAAGTGATGTCAAGGAAGTTTTAAAGGAAGACAAAGATGGTAAAACAATTTTACAAAAGACCTATTTACCTAAACCCAACACTTTCACGGTTGATTCTATAGATATTATGAAGGGTATTCCAAAGATTAAGCGATCTGGAACACCAAGTAGATTAGATGATATGGATATTAAAATTATTAATAAGCATTCTTTAAGAGGTGATTTGTAAGGTATTAATTTTGTCAATTGCATCCACAATTTGATTGAAAGTTTCATTACCTTTTTCATAACTAAAATTATTAGTGAAAAATTCATATGAATAAGCTATCTTTTCTAATAATTTATCTTTATCACTTAATGCACTTTGCAATCTTGTAATAATTTCAGTATCACTCATAGTAGGTCTTAATTCTATAATTTTATCTGATAGAATATTTCTATATCTGGTAGGAATATTACCTGCAACCATACAATATGATGCAGGTATTTCTATATATTTTTTCAAAAAGTAGTCAAAATTTGAACAAGTTGATATTCCAATATAAGATTTATTTATTAATTTAGCTAATTTTTCACCACTTGTAATTGCTTTTCGGTTTGGAACATTATATCCAGGAAATGGTATATAACAAATGCGAAATTTTTTACAAGATCTAATTAAATTAAATAATCTATATCTGAATGGATAAACGGATTTATTGATACATCCATATAAAATTATATCGTAAACTTTATTTTCACCATAATTTTTATAAATATTTGTATCAACATAATGCGGATAATTTATAAATCTAACATGTCTATTTAATAATTTTAATTGATCAAGTTGATTGCAATCACAATGATAAAAAATATAATTAATACTATTTGATCTTGTAACTTTATTGATTAAATCTGTAGCATGCATATCTTCGATAATAAGTATTTTTTTGCATGGATATGTATTTAATCCAGAAACAAGTAGATTAGATTTTAAAAAATTATTACCATGAATGATAAGATTTGGTTTAATACCTAATATATTTACTAATTTGTGAATATTTATACCTGGTTTGAAAAAATTCATACCAGTTCCAACAATAAATACATTATCATTATTATCAGCTAAATAATTTAAATACTTATATCTGGATTCAGCTAAATTTTTTTTCATATAAGAAATATCAGCAATAATTAAAACAATATTCTCTCTATTATTTAGATTATTTAGATTATTTAGATTATTTAGATTATTTGGATTATTTGAATTATTATATATCTTCTCAAAGACTATATTATGATATATATCCATTAATTTAATATTATTAATAGTAAATGAGTCTCCTTTTTTAGAATTAATAAACATAAACCCAATAATAACATTTTCATTATCCATTGTATTAAATTTTATAATATGATCTTTACTTTTATTTGTCAATTTGTTAGTATTAATTGTTAAATTTTTATAATTAGAATCTACAATCAATATTTCAATGTTACTCTTGCAGTTTTTATAACCATTTAAAACAAATATATAACTCGTCTGTTTTTTTAAATTAATATCAAATTTAATCCCTGACTTATCTGTATCATTTTTATTAATTATTTTTAAATAATTTATTGTTTTTATAACATTAATATTTTTAGTTTGACCAAACATATATATCTTGTAATATTTATATTTTTTTAATCAAACGTTTTGTATAAATTTGTGCAACGGTGATAATCACCTTTATATTTTATATTAGTAATTTTAATTAAGAAGGTTATTTATACAAAGTCATTAAAATTAAAAAAAAATGAAAATATTTTTATAATATAAATATTCTCAATTTATCATGTCTTTAACTAATGGACAACAATTATTAACACCTCCTCGCACCAGGTATAATAGTAATTCTACAACGGATCAAGAATTTCCCTTATGCATTATGTGTGTAGAGGATGGCAAACAAAACTCAATACTTAACTGCTGTCAAGATAATAGCCATTCTGCACCGAATGACAAATGTCCTTCATGCTGGCACCAAAATGAATTGAATTCTCTTAATGAGAGAGGAGAATGCACTGCTTGCGAATGTTTTTTCCCTATTTGTTACTCTTGTCAAAGTAGAATTGGTGATGTGACGATGTATGAATATAGAAAAGATTCTTGTCACGAATGCTTTGAAAGAGATCAAATTAGTCAATCTGTAAATGGAATTGCAAACATCAGAATTGATGATTCTGCAGATGGATTTATTGAACCAACCATTGATCAAGATAAATTTGTTCAGGAGATGAGAGAATTTCTTACACAAATGCCACTTGGTCAAAGAGCTGAGTTGATTCCCCGATTAATCCAAGATTTGGAACTACATCGTGAAGAAACTGATCGCGAAATTGCAATATCTTTGCAGTAAAAAATCAAAACTTTTTTATAATACTTAAAAGATATGTATACAATATTATTTAAATGCCAAGAAATTTTTTAACTAAACGTAAAAGAAAAGCTTTTCTCCAGAAAGTTGAATATAAAGATGTACCTTTTTTTAGCTTAAATGGCTATAAAACATCGGCAAAATGTGTAAAGGTATATGATGGTGATACAGCGACATTTGTTTTTTATTATCATAAAAAACCATATAAATTTCGTGTTAGATTAGCAGATATAGATACAGCGGAATTAAGATCTAAAAACGCTGATGAAGTACATGTAGCAAAATTAGCAAAAAATAAGTTAATTAATTTAATAGATGATAAATTAGTTTATATAGAGTGTTTAGGATTTGATAAATATGGTCGTTTATTGGCTAATTTATACTCTGATAAAAAAATGGAAAGATCTTATAATAGTATACTTTTAGAAGAAGGTTTTGCATATAATTATAAAGGTGGTAAAAAAATAGATTTTAAGGATTGGTATAAAAATTAAACTTTTGAATATATAAAAAATTGAATATATATAAAGCATAATATATATATTATATTATATAATGAATTATATAGATAGAAAAAGTTTAAATATATCTATATCTACATCTATCATAATATTAGATGTAGATGGTACGTTAACTCCTCATAGAGGTGGATATGATAAACAATGTATGTTTTACAAAGGTTGGAATTTATATTCTAAAGACTATCAAAAAATGGAAGAAGTTGAATTGATTAAAAAAATGTTACTTCTATTAAGAAAAAACAATTTTATGATAATTTACAATAGCAATGGTAGAAAATATGATATTTTAAGCCTTTTTAAACACTTGGATATTCAACCAGATTGTGGTAATAGTAGAGAAGATACATACACTAAAAGTCAGTATTTAGACACTATTCAAACAGAATTTAAAGATAATAAAATATATTATGCAGAGGACGATGTAGATTATTTATCTAAATCTAAAGTTTACAATATATCATGTAACAATGGTTGGTGGTTAGGTAAACAGTTGAAGGTGATAGTAGAAAATTTGAAAAACGAACATATATTACCGGAAGAAGTAAGAGATTTATATAAATTGTTATATATGCAAAGCGATAATATTTTACAAGAGTTTGAGTAGAGAATACTTTATTTATAAAAAAATTGAATATTAATTAAAAATTATTATTCAATTAAGATATATTAAAATGCAATATACTGTAATTTGTCCTAATTCTGAAGATAATTTAGCGTATTGTAAAATTAATTGCTCAACTTTTGTAGTAGATACTCAAAAACTTAAAGAGATAACAGGTGATAATATTTTACAACCATCATATAATTTTGATATTACTCAAATTAAAGATTTAGCGGATACTTTATTTTTAAGTATGAGTGATAATTTTCAAAAAATAGATAATGAACAACCAAAAATTGATAAAAATGGGATTTATTATGATATAACTGACGATGAGTTTACGGATGAATCTTCTTCTGAAGATTCAGAATATGAAAATGAGGATGAAATTATAGAGGATGAGTATAGGAATAACATGAAAATAATTTCTGAAATTAAGAAAGAGCATAAATTATTTGACTTTACAAATATAATTTATGTTATTATTTTAGAAATTAATGATGTAAAATATATTAAACATGGGTATACATATAAACTTTATGATTGTTTAACAAAATTATTTAGTCAATTACATAGTGAATATGATAAAGTTATTTTCAAAGAATTGGTTGGATTATTTAGATTAGATAATTTAAAAGAAAATTTTAATGTATCAAGAAGAAAATTATGTATTAAATTTGGTACTGAAAAGTGTTTAGAAAAGAGATTTTCAACTGAAGATAATCCATCATATTATCAAAATTATTTAAAATATTCCAAAGATCATCTTAATAATATTGTATTAATTGATTATTCTGTCTATTGTGATTTAATATATATATAAATCATCAATTTATGGAAGAATAATTTATATAATACTTAAAAATATAATATAACTATATTATTATAAAATGAAATTTATTGGATTAGTTGGTGCGGGTTATTGGGGGAAAAACTTAATTAGAGAGTTTAATAATCACGGTGCTTTACACACTATTTGTGATTTAGATCAAGAAATTTTAAAAGAAAATAAAGAATTATATCCTCAATTAAATATCACCAATGATTGGAAATCAGTTTTAGATAATCCAGAAATAACTGCTGTTTGTGTTTCATTACCTGCAGAATTACATTATAAATTTTGTAAAGATGCTCTTTTACACGATAAAGATGTTTATGTTGAAAAACCATTAGCACTTTCATTAGACCATTGTGAAGAGTTGATTAAAATTGCTAAAGAGAATGGTAAGATTTTAATGGTTGGGCATTTATTACAGTATCATTCGTGTATTAAAAAAATTTATCAAATGATAGAACAAAACTATATTGGTGATATTCGTTATATTGTTAGTAATAGATTTAATTTAGGTAAAATTCGTAAAGAAGAAAATGTTTTGTGGAGTTTTGCACCACACGATATCTCCGTAATTCTTAGATTGATGGGTAACAGATTACCTAAGAGTGTGAGATGCACTGGTCAATCATTTATCTCCAAAAATATTCATGATATCACATCAACTGTTCTCGAATATGACAATTGTTATGTGCAAATTAATGTCAATTGGTTGAATCCATTCAAAGAACAACTATTAACAATTGTTGGAACTAATGGTATGATAACTTTTGATGATACAATTAAAGATAAAATTAGATATTATCCCAATTATATGCAATGGAATCAAGGACAACCACTTGTTAATAAGCAAGATGGTAATGTAATCAAATATGATAATACTAACAGTCCGCTTTATATAGAGTGTGGTGAATTTATTAGATGTTGTCAAGAGAGACAAGAACCACCAACTGATGGTAATGAGGGTATGAGAGTTTTGAGTGTTTTAGAATCTGCGCAGAAAAGTCTATTAAGTAATGGTAATAGTGTGGTCTTAAACAGTAGTAAGTACTATTTGCATCCATCATCATATCTGGATAGTAAAGCTATTATAGGTAAAAATACTAAAATTTGGCATTTTTGCAATATCATGGAGAGTGAGATAGGTGAAAATTGTAGTTTTGGTCAAAATGTTTTTGTTGCAAAGGGTGTAAAATTAGGTAATAATTGTAGAGTTCAAAATAATGTTAGTATTTATGCGGGTGTTACAGCTGAAGATAATGTATTTTTTGGTCCATCATGTGTTTTTACAAATGATAAAAATCCAAGAGCGAAATACTCAAAGAATGGTAAGTATATAAAAACTTATATTGAAGAAGGTGTTAGTATTGGTGCAAATGCTACTATTGTATGTGGTATTAAAATTGGAAAACATAGTTTAATAGGTGCAGGAGCAGTAGTAACAAAAGATGTAGAACCATATTCTGTGATGGTTGGTTCTCCTGCTAAAAGAGTAAAGACAATAGATGAGTATGGAAATATTACTCCGTTAAATAATTAAAAATAATATATTGATAATATATTATTAGATGGATCCTAAAATTTGGGGACCTTATGTTTGGTATAATTTTCATATTTTATCATATACATATAATGATTTAGATCAAGAAAAATATAAAGTCATGTTTAAAAGTATTCCATATATGATTCCATGTTTAACATGTAAGGAGCATTTGAAGAGATCTTTTATTAAATCAAGTCCAAATGATAATATAATAGATCGCAAATCTATAATTGTGTGGTTAAATAATTTACATAATATAGTTAATAAAAGATTAGGTAAAAAGATAATAACATTAAATAGGGCTGAAAAAATATATTACAATACAGATGGAAATTTAAAAATAAATCATAATAAGATGATAAAATTTATAAAATTAGTTAAAAACTATGTTTCAGGTGGTATTAATTCAATAATATTTTATCATGGGTCAAATATTTTAGTAAATTATTGTCATTTATGTCCATGTGTTAAATGTAAAAAAAAATTAGTAGAAATGTTAAATAATTATGATATAAAAAAACAAGGATTAGTTAAATTATCAAATGAAATGATAAAAATAGTATCAAAATGTAAATAAATTTTATAAATATATAAAATATAAATATATAAAATATAAATATATAAATATATGATTATATGTGTAAAAATATATAAAAAAAAAGCTTTTTATATATTTTATAGGAATATGAATGATTTAAATACAAATACAAATACAAATACAAATACAAATACAAATACAAATACAAATACAATATGTTTAGTAATGATAGTTAAAAATGAATCTAAAATTATTAAAAGATGTTTAGATTCTGTAAAAAATATTATAGATTACTGGATTATATGTGATACAGGATCAACTGATGGAACACAAGAAATAGTAGAAAGATATTTTGAAAATTTAAATATTAATGGAGAATTACATCAACATCAGTGGAAAAATTTTGGTTATAATCGTTCATTAGCACTTAAATTAGCTAAAAATAAATGTGATTATTTACTAACAATTGATGCAGATGATGTATTTATTTTTGATAAAAATTTTGAAATGCCAGAATTGATATATGATTGTTATTTTATATGGAATAAAAATAGAAAAAATGAAACTGCGCGTATTCATTTATTATCTAATAAATATTCTTGGCATTACAATGGAATATTATATGAAGAAATAGATACACCTGATAATAATGTTATTAATTCAGGATTTATAGATAAGATTTATTGTGAAAATAATATAGATGGTTATAGATCATCTAATAAACAGATATTATATGATAATATTAAATTGTTAGAACGTGAAATAATAAATAATCCTACAAGTGATAATAAATTTAAATACATATTTTATCTTGCACAAAATTACAGAGATTTATATGATTATACGAATGCTATTATATATTATAAAAAATATTCTGAAATAGGTGATGAATCAGAAAAAATATTTTATTCCTTATATGAAATTGGATTATGTAAAATTAGAAGAGGCGACAAATTTAAAGATTTTATTGGAGATATACTATTAGCTTATAACAATAGACCAGAAAGATTAGAACCAATACATAAAATTATTAGATATTGTAGATTAAATGATATGTCAAAAATGATATATAATATGTTTAAATATTTACAAGATGAGGAAATAAAAACAAATGATATGTTTTGTGTTGAAAGAGATGTTTACAATTATAAATTACTTGATGAATTAGCATTAGCTGCATATTGGGGAGAATATTATGATGACTCAATAATATTAATAAAAAAAATTTTAGATAATAAACAGTATTCTAAAGACGATGAATCAAGGTTACTTAAAAATTTTGATAAATGTTCAGTAATGTTAAATAAACAAAAACAAGAACAAGATCAAAATAAAGTAGATAATCAGGAACAGAAAAATGATAAAATTAAGGGTGATAAAATTAAGGATGATAAAATTAAGGATGATAAAATTAAGGATGATAAAATTAAGTATAAAACTGAAGAGAAGTTAGATAAATTAAAAAAGATAAAAGAAAGTATATCTGAAAATATTGAAATTACAGAAGTATTTAATAAATTATATAATAATAATTATTGGGTATACCCTAATCAAAAATATAAATTATCATCAGGTATTGATAATAGTGAAGAAAAAACTAAAAAATATAGAGATTTATTAAAAAAATATATTTTAAATAATAATATAAAATCAGTTATTGATGTTGGATGTGGTATTTGGGAATTTGAACATACTGAATTTGATAATATAACATATATTGGTATAGATTGTGTTAATTCTGTTATTGATTTTAATAAAAATTTATATGGTAATAAAAAACGTGTATTTATAAATGCTGATATATTAAATAGTAATAATAATTTACCAAATATTGATTTATGTATTGTAAAAGATGTATTACAATATTTAAATAATGAAAATATAATAAAATTATTAAAAAAAATTCAACAGAAATCTAAATATATTTTAGCTATTTATGATTATGATTATGATATAGGAAATAATATTTCAGATATTAATAATGGAGAATACAGAAAATTATCAAAAAGTGTATACCCACTTAATGAATTTGATGTAATTAAAATTTTTGATTATGAAAATAAAGAAATATTATTAATTGGTAAAGAAAAAGAAAAATTTAATTATAATAATAATACTACATATCAAAAAAATATACATATTAATATTGAAAAAGTTAATACTATCAACAATAATAACAATTCAGATAATGAATACCAAGAAACAACAAATGAAGAAACAACAAATGAAGAAACAACAAATGAAGAAACAACAAATGAAGAAACAACAAATGAAGAAACAACAAATGAAGAAACAACAAAGGAAGAAACATATATTTTTGAACCAAATAATAAAGTCAAACAATTTGTAGATACAGTTGAAGAACTTACTGAAATGGTAGAAAAGATAAATAAAAGTG
>Ga0233415_10000334_pt1 | contig 22687 bp, 19 predicted proteins | sample Na_anoxic_12_MG_FD_188631 | JGI IMG/M metagenome (GOLD analysis project Ga0233415, IMG submission 188631) | Seawater microbial communities from Saanich Inlet, British Columbia, Canada - Na_anoxic_12_MG | ecosystem: Environmental > Aquatic > Marine > Inlet | place: Canada: British Columbia... | reverse complement strand
ATTTGCGCTTTTACAAGATCAGCTTTCAAGCGCTCGCGTTCCTCTGACGATTGCGCCTGCTTAAGCGCATGAGTTGTTGCTCTAAGGCGACTCGCTGCTGCAATAACAGGATGTTCCTCTCCAGCTTGCAGCAGTGCCCCTACCATACTCATGAGAACTGCTCCGTTGAGTAGTAGTTGTTTGTTCATGATGTTACCCCTCTGAAAAAAAGGTTAGAGTTATACTGTTTTCACCAAGTACTCCTAAAAAAACGGTGTCAACAGTGTAAGGGGTAAAAGTTTCGTGAAATAAAGGGATGATGGGTGAAATGTGAAAGTGATCCTTGAAGGGCGCAAAAAAAGGGGCGGTAAGAATACCACCCCTTTTGAAATTTGTATCTGTGAGAAGCTTACTCAGCGCACTCAACAATTACAGCATCTTCTTTAGGTTCGGTTGCAACTTTTGAAAGAAGAGTTTTAATTCTGCCTTCTTGCATTTCTGCTACTTTTGCTGCAAAAAATTTACGTTTGTTCGTAACAAATCGAGCTGCTTTTGATGTGCCTTGGTTTGCAAAGGTTACTTTTAAAAGGAACGCTTTCAATTTGCTGTCTTCCATTTTCATAACCCGTTTTGCAAGGCGAGGTGCGAGGTACACTTTGTAAAGTGTACCACCAATTGCAATAACAACTAATCCACCACCAATTTTTTTCTTGGTAAAGCGAGATTTTTTTGCAATTGGAGCTGCCGCTACTGCTGAAGAAGAACTAGAAGTATCTTCATCACCTGATGCTACTGGTAGTTGCGTTGCTACTGAATCAGAACTAGAACTTCTCGCTACTGCCGTATCTGCTGCTACTACTCGCTCTGCTGCTTCACGTTCTGCTGCTTCACGTTCTGCTACCGCTGCTGCTTCACGATCTCTACGCATAGCTGCTGCTTCACGTTCTGCTGCTGGTTGTGCTTGCTCTGCTTGTTTATCAGCTAGTGCTTGTGCATCAGCAATTGCTTGTCTTCTGCGTGCTATAAAAGCGCTAGTAGTTTCGTCGCTCTCTGCATTTTGTGTTAATGCAGATGCTGCTTGCATTGCTTGTTCTGCTGGAGATAGTTCTGGAGATTTTATTTCATCACTTGATCCGTTGCTCTCATCAGAATCAGAAGATGTTGCTGCTGCACTTGCACCGGAATCAGAAGATGCAGATTCTGATTGCCTTGCTTTGCGTTGTTTAGCTGCACGTTTTGCGCTTCTTCCTTTTGCGCAAACAGGCGCAACTGTAGTCCCTAAAAGGAGAACTAAGCTGAAAAGTAATCTTTTGTTCATCTGTTTTTCCTTAGAAAAGTGTTTATTTATCATAGTTTTAGCTTATAGAATGAGTATATTTTGTCAACAGCCCTCGGTGCCAAAAGCGCCTGTCCATAGGGGTAATCGACTTATAAGCAGTCTACTCTTCGCTTGAATTGCCACCAGCAAAGGGCCGTAAAGAGCCCTGTAAAGGTGAAAAGCATGCTTATACAGAGCCAAAATGGCAAATATGCCGATGAGCCAGTAATGGCTCCTTTTGCCCCCTCTGTTAGATAGAGGCAGGGATTGAGTAATACGAGCTTGCCTAAAAGAGGTGAATACTTTTGTATTGCCCAGAGCGGAGCCCAAAAACCGCCAAGTGCTAATAGTGCACCATTTACTCGGCTCCAAAGCGCCCCAATATCAGCGGTTCGCTTGAGTACTACTGCAGCTAAAAGATGGTAGGCAGAAAGGCACATTGATCCTGCAAAAAGCAATGCAAAAAGATGGAGCCAATTGGTATTATTCATATTGACGTATGATCCCAAGATCAGTTTGCCCATCGGATAATACGGAAGGGCGATCAAGAAAGTATAGAGGCCGGTAAAGATAATGCGTTCGAGAATCACCAAAAAAGGACTGAGCATGGTGATTTGATATTCAATATACTTTTTACCTTCAAGATCAAACAGTAGTTCAATATTTTGTTTGTAAGTAAAAAGGAGTGTAACTACAAGTATATTACCCGCAAAAAGAATCGTATTGAGCATTGGGCTCGGATCAGTAAAGTTTGCGTGCCCTTGAAAGTACGCACTTTGAATGGCAAACACAATTGGATAAATCAACGCATAGTTAAAAAAGTTATCAACGAGCTGGTTGCGCTTGGTAAAAAAATCACGGCGCATGAATTGTAAAAAAATAATGAATGAGTTTTTAAATGCAATCATACTGGATCCAATCGTTTGTTGATGCCTCTTGCGGTAAATCCAATCGCAAGCAAAATAGCTACACCAAGCCCGAGTATGCATAAATGCGCAGGGATATATTCTGATCCGCCAATCAGCGTGGCGCGTAATCCTTCAGCGCTATAGGTCAGTGGACTTGCAAGCATAATAAGTGCTGCTTTGGGTGAAAATTCTCGTGCTTTATGCCATACAAAAAAGAGTGGGCTGAGCATAAGCAAGAAGGTTAATCTGCGGGGCCATAGATTTTGCATAAACCAATCAAATTGATAATACAAGCTTAAGCCAAGAAAAAGCAGTCCATTAAATACCAACGTCATAAGATAAATGATTATGAATAATGGATAGTTTGGAGTAGTTGATTGAAACGAATCACTGAGTAATACAATACCGATACTAAAAAGTGGCAACGTAACAATCGCTGCTTCTATGCAAAAATAGGTAATATATGATGCGAAGAGCCAGCGTTTTGGAAGGGGGAGTGTCATATGATAATCGATAAAGCGCTCAAATTTAATATCAAAAAGGGTCCGAATACCAAATCCCATTCCTTGAAAGAGTAATTGCATTGCAATTGAGCCCACAAAAAGGGGCGCTATCAAATCCTGCGGCACTCCCATTGCAGGAAAAAGGCCACCAAATTCAATTACATTGACTAGCACGCGTACTGTTGCATTAATAATCGCATGCGCGAGGCGCTGGCGGATTACCCATGCATCTCGCTGCACGAGCGCAAGATAAGTATAAAAGTATTGTTTGTTTATTAGCATACTGCTTACTCGGTTTCTTTTTTCTGCTCATCTTCAACAAGCTCAATAAAAATATCTTCGAGCTTATTATCGTGATGTTGCGATTTAAGAGTAGCTACTGATTCAATCAGTATCACTTTCCCGCGATGGAGCATACAAATGCGATCGGAAAGAAATTCTGCTTCATCTAGATAGTGCGTGGTTAAGATAACGGTAACGCCTCTTTTTTTTAATCCACGGATAATATGCCACAATTTTTTGCGAATATCAGGATCAAGGCCAACGGTAGGTTCATCTAATATAACCAGCTCAGGATGGTGCATAAGTGCGCGAGCAATTAAAAGTCGTTGTTTGTTTCCGCCAGAAAGAGCGTGCACTTCAAAAGAAGCGTAACGAGTAAGCTCAAGCTCTTCCATCAACGCTTTGGTACGCTCAATGATTTCTTTTTCAGGCATTAAAAAGTAACGGCCAGCAAATAAAAGATTTTGCTCAACGGTGAGATACATATCAAGATTTTGTGTTTGTGGGCAAAATCCAAGTGAGCGACGATACGTCATTAAATCAGAATAAATAGAGGTGCCGTTAAAAGTAATCGAGCCAGAAGTTGGCGGATGAAGCGTAGCTAAAATAGATGACAGCGTAGTTTTACCTGCGCCATTGACGCCAAGCAACCCAAACACTTCGCCACGATTAATTGTCATGCTCACATCGTTGAGCGCGACTACGGGATTTGTTTTTGAAGGATATATTTTGGAAATATTTTTAATTTGTATCAGTGGATCATTCATGTGTAAGCCTTATAAGTAAACTGTTTTTATGCTATCAGAAATATATCTTGCTCGCAAATGAAACAGTGATTGCAATGTAAACTGTTGCATACGATTTGCTGCTTGTGATACGGTGACCCCATGTTAAAAAGCGTATGTTTAATGGTCTTTTTTTTTTACCGTTTTTCAGTCAGAAAAAAAGAGTTGCATTAAATGTCAGCTATGCTAAGAATCGTAAAGAGAGTAATGGATCTATATTTTCTAACCTTTTATTCCGGAGGATAGTCTAATGAGGCGATATGTAATGGAACTCATTGGCGCGTTCTTTTTAACCCTAGCTGTGTGCATCACAGGTGTACCATTAGCTGTTGGACTTATGTTCATGGCTATGTATTACATTGGTGAAGGGGTTTCTGGAGGATACTACAATCCAGCGCTTACTGTAGCGGGTTGGATGAGAGGTGTTCTCGCAGTTGAAGACATGCTTATCTATGCTGGTGTTCAATCAGTTGGTGCATTCTTTGCTGTATGGCTTTTCAGAGCATTGACTAACCAAGTGTTTATGCCAGACGTAATGGCTGACCTTTCTATGGGTATGGCTATCTTGGTTGAAGTGCTTATGACAGCTGTTCTTGCATTGGTAATGCTTACTGTTGCTACTTCTAAAGACTACAAAGGTAGCGTAGTAAACGGAGCAGTAATTGGTCTTACTCTAGCAGCAGTGCTTATGGTAAGCTCAAGCATCGTTAACCCAGCAATCGCAATTGGTGCATACCTTGGCCAATTGTTTGTTGATGGTGGCACATTGTCACGCGAATTACTATTCGTGTACATTTGTGCTCCACTAGTAGGTGGTGCTCTTGCAGCGCTTACTTACGATTACTTGCACCCATCTAAAGGCAAGTAAGAATCTCTGATTCTTTTTGTAGATCTTGAAAGAGGCGGCCATCTTGGTCGCCTCTTTTCTTAGAGGAGAATTAGTATGCAACAGCCCTTCAGGGATCGAGTGGATGCGGGCAGGCAGCTTGCGCAGAAACTGATGCAGTATAAGAATGATCCGAATGCTATTGTGCTTGGCTTACCGCGAGGTGGAGTGCCCGTAGCCGCAGAAGTTGCGGATGCGCTTAAGCTACCGCTTGATATTGTAGTAACGCGTAAGATTGGGGCTCCTTTTAATGAAGAGCTTGCAGTGGGTGCGCTTACGCAAGATGGTGACGTGATTTGGAATGAGACGATCATGCAAATGAATCAACTCACACCAGAAGATCTTTCAGATACGATTGCAAAAGAAACAAAAGAAGCGCAACGTCGATTGCAGCTGTATCGCCCCGGGCGTGGTCCGCTTGAGCTCAAGGGCAAAACAGTCCTTTTAATTGATGATGGTATTGCAACGGGAGCGACGATGCTGGCAGCTATCAAATATGTAAAAGATGCGGGTGCGCGTACGATTATTGTTGGATCACCGATTGCAACCCCCGATACGCTTGAAAAAATTACACCACTCGTAGATGAAGTGGTTTGCTTGCTGATCCCGAAGATTTTTTTGGGTATCTCAGCATTTTATCGAGAGTTTGGCCAAACGAGTGACGAGCAAGTGATTGAGATCATGCAATCGTGAAGATGAAAAGAAAGGCGACCGTTATTGGTCGCCATACGTTTTGAGTAACAAGACTTGTATTTCACGGGCAAGAGTGGGATCATCCTGCTCGAGAGCATGCGCCAATAAAATTTGAAGCATAGCTTCGTTTCTTTTTTTATATGCCTGGGCAATTGGGGTCCATTTACCTTGGCCTTCTGGATTGAGCTTGGCACCATGCTTAATTAATGTCTCTACCACATCTTTATGGGCACCCATTACAGCACGAGTGAGGGCAGAAACGCCATGTTGGTCAACCGTATTAATTGTTTGTTTTGCAGCACCACTTTCAAGCAATGTTCTTACAATAATATCATCACCCCCATCAGCTGCATACATGAGTGGTGTTTGCTCTTTGACGTTGGTAAGGCGTGGATCTGCCCCATATGAGAGTAGGAGATCCGTCAGCCATTCTGAGTACTTTGTTACAGCATAAAAGAGTGCAGTTTTTTTTGTTTTTAAACTGTGAGCATTTGGATTAGCTCCTTGTTCCAATAGTTTGATTGCAAGGCCATAATCATTAGCGAGAACGGCGTTCATGAGTTTGGTGCGACCTTTTGCATCGCGAACGCCATCAGCTTCCTCTTTAGAATCGGGGTATGGCCATGTTGAATCTGAATCAGAGTCGGACAATTCATCATGTGACCAATCTGATGGCATCCAGTCTGATAGCTTGACGGCCCTTGTGAACGGTGGTGCCGGAGTATACTGTGCAGATGTATCATTGTCATCATTAGCATCGCCATTGTGTTGGGTTGATGCTTGTTGCGCTCTGGCTCTGTCTACTCCAGCCTGAATGATCATTCTTGCAACGTCATCTTGCTGGTTTTCTCGGGCATACTGAGCTGCAGTTCTATCCTTTTTATCTTTGAGTGTTGTGTCCGCTCCGTGATTTAGTAACAACGATACAGCTTGAGTGTTTTTTGCCCATACGGCCATCATGAGCGCCGTTTCATTATCTTCATTTCTTCCGTTTATATCTGCATCATTATATAATAGAAGCTGTATTAACGCGAGCTTGTCAAAAAAAACTGCTACTCCGAGTGGCGACATATTAGTACGTGGATTTAGTGCATTTACATCAGCTCCTTCGTCTATTGCTTGTTGAGCTGTCACTGTATCGTTAAAGCCGATAGCAAGATAAAGATTTTGGTTTGCATCAGACCAATCGGGAGTAGTTTCTGGCCGAGAATCCCCTTTGTGATAAGAATCTGCAGCAGAGGCAGGAGAGCATATCCCTGCTAATAGAGCGATAAAAAGCGCATTGCGCTTAAAAGAAAAAAATGACTGTTTCATGAAATAACCCCTCATATTAGAATTCATATTTTCTATTAGTATAGCTTTTTGTGGGGTTTCAGCAACAGGGGTGGGTGAGCGAAAAACGAGGGAAAATAGGGCTTTAGAGGGGCAAAAAAGGGCCTCGCTGAGTGCGAGGCCCTACATAGAAGGTTCCGGTTATTTTGTGCAAAGAGCGATCTGTTTTCTATTCTTTTTCACTGGCCCTTTGCTATTTGGCTTAATATCAAAATCGAAGATCTCAGTTGGTACGTAGATGGTGGTAATTGAGTTTGGGATATCTACGATTCCGCTGATACGGCCTTCTACGGGAGCAGTACTCAAAAGCATATAGGCTTGCTCACCAGTATAGCCAAATTTCTTCAGGTACTCGATCGCATTCAAGCAAGCTTGCTTATAGGACACGTATGGATCGAGGTAATGCTGCTTGCCTTTGGCGTCTACTGAAATACCTTCAAAGGTGATATATTTGCAGTAACGGGGTTCGACGGGGCTTGTTTCAAAAATGGGATTAGTCGTAACACCATATTTCTTCATACCGTCTTTAATAATGTTCACCTTGATATCAATCCAGCCAGCCATTTCAATACCGCCGCAGAATGAGATTTCACCATCGCCTTGGCTAAAGTGAATATCGCCCATTGAGAGATTTCCCCCTTTTACAAAGACAGGAAAGTAAGCGCGAGATCCACGAGTAAGATTTTTAATATCGCAGTTGCCGCCATTTTCTCTGCCAGGAACGGTACGTGCACCTTCTTTCATGATGCGTTCTGCTTTTGCACCTTTTGCCATGCCGGCTAATGCGCCTTTTTTTTCTGGGAGAGTGGCAAGGGGTGGTACTCGTTTTGGATCAGTGCGAACGAGTGCTTTTTCTCGCTTTGTCCATTCATCAAGCAATTTGCGTGATGGAGCAGTTCCGATGAGTCCGGGGTGAATGATTCCTGCAAATCGTGCATTAGGAATATGGCGTGATTGTGCATAAATACCTTCAAATTCCCAAATAGCTTTTCCGGCTTTTGGAAAATATTCAGTTAAAAATCCGCCACCATTTTTACGATCAAAAATACCAGTGAATCCCCAGGGAGATGCTTGCAGTGGGCCAAGATCTAAAATATCAACAACTAATAAATCACCTGGCTCTGCACCGCGTACGGCAACAGGGCCACTTAAATAGTGTACTTGGGTTAGGTCTACATCGCGGACATCATTGGCAGAGTTATCATTTTTAATTTGGCCACCCGTCCAATCCAAGCATTCGATGCGAAACACAGCACCCGGATCAACTACTTTAACGGCAGGGACGTCAGGATGCCATCTATTGTGAAGAGGGACCGGTTGGTCTTGAGGGGAGTTGTTCACTTCGACTGGTATTAATACTTCTGGCATTATTTTCCTTTTTTACAGATGTGGTTTTAACGATTTTTTTCTGTACCCACTCTTTATCGCCTCCTGATTCAAGCCAGATGTAGCGCGCAAGATCACGTCGCTCAGGATCGAATGTAAGTTTTAATCCTTTAAAGTCATATTCTTTTAGCTGCTCTAGTTTTTCAAGAATTTTTTCTTTTGTAATAGGTGGTGTGATTTGTTGCATCACATCCATTAAAATACTTGTTGCAATATAGGCTTCTAAGGAAAAAATATCATACGGATAATTGTTTGCATCCATTGCAGCGCGATACTCTTTTACAATTTCTAAGTTGCTCGTTTTTGGATTAGGCACAACGGCACCAAAGAGTACTTTAAGTCCATGTTTTTTCAAAAATCGTCTGAATGATGCTTCGCCTAAAAATGAAATGCCAAAGAGTTGTTTATTGGTAAGAAAATCAATACCGATTTGGCGAATCAATTCACGTGTAGCTTGTCCGGTAGAAAAGAATCCTATTGCATCAGGTTGAGCTTCTTTTATTTTGCGCGCTTGCTCTTTATAATCAACGCTATTTCTTTGATACGGCACGTCAGTCCAGGTAGTAATCCCGTTTTGTTTGAGTTCTTGATGGGCTGCTTTTAGAGGTTCTTTACCGTACGCATCATCTTGATAGAAAAATGCAAAACGTTTTGCGGCACCTTCCGTTACCATATAATCAACGAGCGCACGAACTTCATCCGCATACGTACCACGGAAATGAACAATACCTTTTAGATCAGGATCTCTAAATTGTGGACCACCCGTAATAGGAAAGAGCACGACTGCTTTTTTATCCCGTACATAATCAAGATAGGAGGCAAGGGTTGGGCTGCCAACTGGAAGTAAAATTAACTCTGCATTATCGCGAGAAAGGAGCATGTCTATATTATTACGTGTTAAGTGTGGAGTGTAGTTATCGTTGTAGACAACTGAACGTAATAAGTTTTTGCTTATACCGCCTTTTTTGTTTTCATCATTTAATCGAACAGACATTCCTCGCTTTGTGCGTTGGCCCATTATAGGCACGCCTTGCACGAGTGCCATGCTTGATCCGATTGTTACGTGCCCGGTGGTTCCATTTTTATCTTTTTCGTTTGTTGAAATACCAGTTTTAATGTTGAAGGATGATGCTTTTTTAAATGAATCTTCCGCGCCACTTTTTCTATTATAAAGGGCGATGTTGCTTGCAGCGAGTGGGTTGCCAACGGTGAGAATGGCAAATGCATCGTTTGCAAAACCAAGCAATTTTTGGTGCGCTTCTATGGGTGTTGAAATAAGCCCCCACGCCGTTGCTCCTTGATCTTGATCAATCTGTGCAAGCCCTTCTTTGGCTCTATGTTTTTTGATCCATTTTTCACTTTTTATGATGCTGAGTACATTGGGCAATTCATCCGATTTAGCAGTTTGTTTTTTGCGTTGCAGAGAAACAACGGCAGTTCCTTCGGGCATATTTTGAGCAATAATACTTTCATCAATAATAAGATCTGAGCGTCCAGATGGGGAGATTCGAATGTAATTTTGGCTATCTTGAGACGTAGTGACATAGAGTCCCTGCGGGAGTGTATTTAGAAAATCAGTGAGTTCTTTTTTGAGTGGAATACCTGCTTTAAAAAGTGGCGCAGCTCGGAGCTTCAGCTCTTGGCGTACATTTAAGTTTGCCCAATAATTATGCAGCTCTTGCTTACCTTTGAGATAAAAAACGGTGTTTGGATTTTGTTTCATTAAAAGCAGAATAGTAACGAGCGTTTCACTATTATAGGGGCCGCGACTGATACTATTGCCATTGAAAATAAGATAGCTGTTTGGCTGTGTAAGCGTCAGTGAATCATCGAGATAGTTCTCTTGCTTTAAGTAGTTTAAAATACGTACAAGTGAATGGAAACCTCCACTAATCTCTCCACAAATAATAAGTTGAGAATCGGCGGGTGCTACAAGTTTTACTACGTGATTTTTGCTGCCGGTTTTTTGATGGCGATGCCCTGTTACGGATACAAGTAATTGTGAAAGTGTTTGTATGATTGAGGTTTGTCGCCCAATAACGCGTGTAAATAAACCGGGCGCAAGTGATGCATAGAGTTCATCATAATTGGGATTGCGCCAATTAGTCGAACCATTTTTTGGAAATTCACTGAGATTTTGAGCTGTTTTTTGTAGCTCAGAAAGGGTAGAGACTCCCGCAACTGTTTGAGCAATGCACAGCAGCAGGATTATATTTTTTTTCATACATTCACCATACAATAACGTAAATTGCGGCAGCAATTATAAGAGCATGCAACAAAATAATACAGATTTTTTTGGCTGTTGAGGAAAGAGGCTTTGCGGCTTCTGCCACGTTAATAATAAAGATACCGATCGTGGCTGCTAAAAAGAGAAAAAACAGAAAGTCAGAGATCATGAAAAAGCCGGTCTTTGGCGAAAGGTTTTCAATAACGAATCGGTATGCAAGTGTCGCCGTAACGCCAGCTGCAGTAATAGCAATTGCACTAATGAGTCTGAGCGAAATACTAAAAAGTAGTAAATAAAAAATTAGCGCAAGCGGCAAGATGATCGAAAGAGTATATCGAATACTGTTACGGGAATAATCAAGTGTGAAAAGGGTGGCAGGGTATTGCACATTTTGGCGTGTATCATAGGGATCAAGAGCAGATTCAATGTAGCCATTGGTCACAGATGTATCTACCAGATCCCATCCCGAACTACTTACGTTTGCATTCACTGTAAATTCTCTTCGAGAGCTTTCAAAAAGCACTTCGCTTGGTGAAATGAATTTATTAATGAGTGCCAGATAAATGCTATGGCTATCGAGTGGGAAATCTTGATAATTTAAATCGCTTTTAAAATCAACCCGAATAACGTATTTAACCAACATTTTATCATCGATTAATCGAATATCAGGATCAGATTTTTTAACGATAGTGCCTTTAATAAATGAGAATTTTGAAAGTGAATCTAATGAAATAGCACCTGGATCAAATTTAAACCAAATAGTGCCATCGAATTTAAAATTGTTGGTTACCATATCAAAATCGATAAACTGATCGATCAAAATCCCCGTTGTAACAGTGTGAGAAAAGCCACCAAACTCTTGATATTTTTCAGGAGTAATCGGATTGATTTTGGGAGACTGTTCATGGGAGATAAAAGAAGAAGAACGCCAAACAATAAGCCCAATCATGATGCTGATACTTAACGCAATTAGACTGAATTGAAAGGCGATACCTATTGAGGTACGAATATGCTCTTTAAATTCCACCGCTCACTCCTTTTGGTATGTTTTGCAGTCTAGCGAGTGGTAGCATGAAATGCAATGGTCGTTCTTTTTTTGGACTCGGCAGAAGGGCAGCGCTAGTTTCATTTATTTGCCCTGCATTGCTCGAAGTATGTTTTTCTCGTATGCTTGATAGAAATACATTCATGAATACATTTTTTCTTACCGTGAGTGAGCTCCATGAAGATTTCTATAGCCTGGATTTTTGATCATATTGATGCACGCGTGCAGGATATCGATATTCCTGCGCTGATTGATAAGTTGAATGAAACTACTGCCGAGATTGAGCAGTGGCAAAAAATAAAAACTGATCTTACGCCATTCGCGCTTGCACAGATAAAAAGTATTACAAAAGATGTGCACGTAGAGATTCCTGAATGGGGCAAGGATGCTCGTTTACCTTTGCGCAGTGATGCCAAAGAGGGAAATTGGTATCTTATTATTAAAGAAGGCGATGCGTATAGCTGGACGCTTTCTACTGATCTGGGTGGTTATAAAGAAATGATCCTTCCCGCAATTGTGGGCGGTACTGATTTGCAAGATGGCTCATGGAAGCAATCATTTGAAACCTATGACGTTATTTTCACGGTTGATAATAAATCGATTACTCATCGGCCCGATCTCTGGGGGCATCGTGGTTTTGCGCGAGAAGTGGCTGCAATTCTAGATTTAAAACTATTGCCACTCGATGATTTTATTCTTCCTAAAAAAGTAGTGCCGCATGAATGGAGTGCTAAAGGCACTACCGATAATCCATTCTCACTTTCCATTAAAGATCCCGAATTATGTAAGCGCTTTGCTGGATACTCTATTTTAGAAGTTAAAAACCAATCATCATTATTATGGATGGCAGCACGATTATCTCGCGTTGATTCTCGGGCAATTGATGCACTGGTTGATTTTACAAACTACGTAATGCTTGATTTAAGCCAGCCGATGCATGCCTTTGATGCGCAGCAGTTGGCAAGTGGTTCTGTGAGTGTGCGGCGGGCACAAAATAAAGAAAAATTAACGCTGCTTGATGACCAGAAGATAGAATTAACTGATCAGGACTTGGTAGTAGTTGACGGTGATCGGCCGGTATCTTTGGCCGGTATTATGGGTGGAAAAAATTCTGGTATTGCGCCGGATACTACAGCTGTATTTTTAGAGTCTGCAAATTTTGATGCAGCAACTATTCGCCGTTCATCGCAGCGGCATAAAGTGCGCAGTGAATCTTCTGCACGTTTTGAAAAAAGTTTAGATCCAAATCAAAATATCGATGCAATTGTACGTTTTTTGAAACTCCTTGAAGATGCGCGAATGCCATTTAAAGGAAGTGAGTCAATTAGTTCGCTTGGGCCTCTTGTGCAGCCATCAGAGCGGACAGTATCGCATGCGGTTATTGAAGCTCGATTGGGCGTAAGCATCGCATCATCGTTTATTGAATCAACGTTACGCAAACTTGGATTTGAACTGCGGCAAGAAAAGAAGGGTGATGAGATATTTTATCACATTATCGTACCAACATTCCGCGCAACGAAAGACGTTGATATCAAAGAAGATATCATAGAAGAGATTGGTCGCTTTTATGGCTGGAGCAAGATTACGCCACAGCTACCGTATATGCAGACACGGCCAAAACCGGTGCATACGGTATTGCAGACCGGGCACATTAAGCATCTCCTTTCATATGGCTTAAAGATGCGTGAGCTGTATACCTACTCATTTTTTGATGAATCATTTTTAAAAGAACTTTCATGGGATCCAGGCGATACGCTCATGGTAAAAGATCCGGTGTCTGAAAATTGGCATCGACTTGTTACTACATTAATTCCTAATATGTTTCGTGCTGTGTGGCAAAATGCGGCTGATCATACTGAGTTGCAGTTCTATGAATGGGCACGTAGTTGGAGTGTGCAAGCGGGCGGTACTGAATCAAAAAAACTGTCTGGTATTTTTTATTCTAAGAAAAAGCCACTCAATTTTTATGACTGCAAAGCGCAGCTCAATCAGCTTTTTGAATTGCTGGGCATGAACGCTGAATGGCAAACTGATAGTGAACAATCATTTGTATGGCAGGATGGTTCGCATACGGCGACTCTGATGGTAGATGGCCAATCGATTGGAACGGCTGGATTTGTTGATCCACTTTTCATGAAAAAAGTTACAGATGGATCAGCGTTTATTTTTGAGCTTGATGCATCTTTTTTAGAGCGTTATGAAAAACCTGTTGTGCGCTATAAACCTGTTTCAAAATATCCTCCAATAGAGCGAGATGTGAGTGCACTTGCGCCACTTTCTATAACCGTTGCACAAATGAGTAATCTCATTAGTGGTGTTGATGAGCGTATTAACGCGGTGCAGATGGTTGATATTTTTGAGAAAAAAGAGTGGAAGGGGCAACGCGCTATTACCTTCCGGTATACGATTCAAGATGCTACTAAGACACTCACCAAGCCTGAAGCTGATACGATTAGTGCGGCTGTGCATGCGGTGCTTGAAAAAGCAGGAGCGCAGATTCGATGAAACTAATACACGCGATAGGCTATGGCCTTCTTTCAGTAGGTATCATTAGCCTTGATCAACTTTCAAAATGGTATGCATTGGATCATTGGCAACTGCGCGAGCAGATTAATCAGTTTCTTTCATTTGAGCTGACATTTAATCGGGGCATCTCCTGGGGATTTTTTCACAGCGCAAGTAACTGTTTATTTACCACGGTATCACTTATTATTGCGGCGGTAACCATCGGAGTAGCAGCGCTTGCAGTGCAACGGCTTAAAGCGGGTGACTGTATTTTGGGTGAAACGCTTATTGTCGCTGGATCAATTTCAAATATTATTGATCGGGTGCTGTATGGCGGGGTTGTTGATTTTATTTCACTTTCATATGGTGATTGGATGTGGCCGTTGTTTAATATAGCGGATGTGGCAATAGTTTTTGGAGTACTGCTAATGATCTGGGAGCAATACAAATCATGAATTTTGTACGAATTGCAACGATAATTTCTACGCTTGGCCCGATAGGCTATTTTGGCGGATCAGGGACTGTAGCAACTATTGTAACGCTTCCATTTGTGTATTGGACGCATGCAGAAATTCCAAGTCAACGTCTGTATTTAGGGTTCATTGTCTGCATGTTTGTGCTGAGCATGGTCTTAGTGCATTATGCGTTAAAAAATTTTAAGCGGCATGATGATCCATCTGAAATTGTTTTAGATGAAGTGATGGGATGCTTGCTGACGTTTTGGGGCATAGCTCTTACACCCAAATCTGTATTGGTCGGTTTTTTACTATTTCGTGCGCTTGATATTATTAAGTTTGGCTTGGTTAAAAAGGCTGAATCCTTTGCTGATGCATGGGGGGTGATTGGCGATGATATGGTTGCAGCTCTTATTGCCAACGGTATTCTTCGGTTACTTTTTTAAATAACAAGCGTAATATGAAAATATCTTTTATTATAGGCAAAAAGCCTATAGTATAAGGTATTATGTATCAATTAATCACCCACCTCAAGCACCTCATACTCCCTACCTTCTGCGCATACTGCAAAATTTTTTTTAAGGATGCTGCTTACATTTTATGCCGGGATTGCCGGGCTGCAATTCGGCCGGTAGTATCCCATCAGCTTGCAGTAACAAAAACAAAATCAATTACTGTGCATGCAGTGGGTGCCTATGATCAGCCGCTTGTTTCTTTAATTCTTGCAAAAAGTAGGGGTAATCGGACGGTGGCACATCAGCTGGGTAAGCTTGCCTGGCAGCAGACGGCAGTGCCACATCTACAGTATGATTACATTACTCCAATTCCCTTGCATTGGACGCGCTATGCATGGCGTGGCTATAATCAAGCGGATGAAATTGCGCGTGTAATTGCGCGTAAGTCTGGAAGGCCAGTAGCACATCTTTTAAAACGAAAAAAGCGAACACCATTTCAATCCCATTTTAGGGGCGATGCAAGAGAGCAGAATGTAGCAGATGCATTTGCATTGCAAAAGTTGGATGCTTCTTTATATAAAGATAAGCATCTTTTGCTGGTTGATGACGTGATGACCAGTGGTGCGACGTTAAAACAGGCGGCAAAAGAATTATATCGTTTACAGCCTGCAAGTATTACGGCGGTAGTAATTTCTCGAGTGGCGTAAAAAAGGCCCAGCATTCCGCTGAGCCTTTTATGTTACCTTCGTATTATTTATATAATATCTGTTCGATCATCTCTTACGTCTGGAACGGGGCATGTATCAGTATCAGCAGCACCGGCGCCGAGTGATTGCGTTCGCTCAGCAGCTTCTTTTACAACGTATGCAGATAGTTTTTCTACTACTCGCTCAATAGTATATCGTTCAACGAGAGATCGTTCAGTAGTAGATTCGTCTTGTTGGGCGATTTTTGCTTCTAATGCTAAAAGCGCATTAAGCAGCTCGTTTACGCTATACGGATTAAGTGGGACTTTTTTCCCTTTTAAAATACGTATGAGTTCTTTTGCTTGTTGTACTGTAGCTATAGGATCTATATATGTATCATCTTCAGTAGCAAGTCGGAGTGCCATAGCAGTTTCCTGAGTAAGCGCATCTAAGGCAGCAGCATTTACAGGCAGTCCAACTTTTTCACGTTTGAGACGCTTGGCACGTTCAAGCACGCGGGCTGCGCCCCATTGCGCGCTCAATGATGTATCGTGCGCTTCAATAGCCTGCATTGCTACTGATTTCATTGTAGCTATGTGTTGCTTATATGCTTTTGCTGCCTGTTCTGCTTTTTCGACTTGTACAGTGCTTGCAATCAGGTTGTGATATTCAGCAAGTGATTTTAATTGGTTCATTTGCGTAACGCATGCTTTCATTTCAGCAAGTCCTGAAAGTCCGATAGCAATATCTGCTTGATCAGTTTGCGTTCTAATGAGGCCGGTCAGATGTTGTGTAGCCGCCAGAAGAGCATTATCAAAGTGTTGGCTTACCGAGTGTTGGTATCGTGGCTCGAGTGGATTTTCGGTATCAAGGCGCGTTTGCAAGTGAGCAATAAGTCCTTCTACTGTAGTGAGTGTATGCCCAAACATGCCAACAGAGTAGGGGAGTTGATCTACATCAGCCGGGTGTGCATCTTCCATATCGGATAAGTCTGACGCAAATCCATCTTCATCTGACGAGCTTGAATCATCGCTTGAGCTGGATGATGAATCTTTTGAAGCTACCGAAGCTTGGCGTTGTGGAGGAACGGGAAGCTGTTTGACTCTTTGAGTTGTATCCGTAGCGGCTGGAGGTGCCGGAGGTGGTGATGGCATTCTTATGTGAGATGCAGCAGATATAGCATCAGCATTTACTACGTCTGTATCAGATTCAGAATCGGATGACTCAACAATGGCTGATCTTCGAGATATTACACCTTTAGTAATTCGTTTTTGCTGTTTTCTTTTGGCAAGTGTTGCCATGAGTTCTGCAAGAACTTCAGCACTTCCTGCGGGTCCCATACAGATTACATTGAAGTTGATACAGAGGAGCGCGAGAAGCGCATAGCAAAGTTTGTTTTTCATGAGATGTCTCCTTTAGGTAGTAAGGTAATCATACTGAGTTCATACATAATACAATTGACCAGAAATAGAAAGGCTTTTAATTTGAGTTGGGTAAAAAAAGGGCCCAGCGTGCTGCTGAGCCCTTTGGTATACAGATTAAGTATCTATTCTAACTCCAAGATGATCCATCCCAGACTGTACGTGCTGTATCGTAAGCATCGCCTTCATCATCAGCAGGCAAGCATACAGCAACATCTTCTAAGAATGCAGTATCAGCTTCAGCTTCAGTAATGTCATCGGCAGTAAAGCGTTCAGCGTAGGTGCCTACTTGCTCTGCAAGATCAGAAAGACGAGTGTTGAGAGCTACTGCTTGTTCAAGTTCTGTTTGCGTCATTTCACTGTTTTGAGTAGCTACTTTTGTAAGAGCTGCATGTAGATCTTTAACAACGTGTGGCGCAACGTGTATCCCTTTAGGGCTGTTAAGCAGGTCTAGAGCGCTTGCAACTGTTGTTAGATCAGCTGTTCCATCGATAAGGTCTTGGGTAAGTGATGCTATTGCGCGCGTGATTACTGCAAGATTATCAGTTCCTTCAGCGCCTTGTAGTCTTTCGTGTTTAGTTCGTTTTGCACGTGCGAGTACTCGAGCTGCAGTTGGAAGTCTAAAGTCATCATCATTTAATACTACGCGTGTACCAGTAATTTCTTTCGTTGCCATGTGTGCAGTGCGAGCAACGTATGCATCATTGGTTTGCTGGAATGCAAATACCATGTGTTTACTTGCTCGTGTTAAGTTGAGCGATTTTAAGCGAGCTGCTTTTGCGATATCATTCAAAGTTTGCATACGAAGTGCATTTGCTTGAACGCATACTCGTCGTGAAGCAACGTCGTCAGTTGGAGCAGTTGTCATAGCACCTTCTGATTGTTCGATAAGAGTAGAGATTGCAGCAGCTACAAGTGTTTCAAAGTGTTGTCGGTGCTGTGGCTCAATGCTTTCTTTTTGTAAGTGAGCAAGGAGTTGTTGAGGATTTCTGAGACTCTGAGTCCATGAAGAGTAGCCAACCTGATTTCCTGGGTATTCTTGAGTATCTTGCCCTTCAACGTCTGAGTATTCAGAATCATACTCAGTAGCTACTGGAGCATAGGGATCTTGTAATGGTTTTGCTGCAAGTCTTTGTTGCAATGCGGCTGCGGCTGCTGCCATTTCAGGGTGTACTAGAGCAAATCGAGCGCCAACTTTATTCAATGAAGCAGTGTGAGATTTTCTTTTTGCTTGCATTGCTTGCGCGCCGCCTTTAATTGCACCTACTACATCTTTTACGCCATCAGTGCCTTGCCATTCTATAAATGCTGCGGCAGTTGTTTCCTGCTCAGCTTTTAATTGAGCTGCAGCGGTATCTTGCTGAGCTTGGGCTTGTGCTGCGAGTTCTTGATCTGTTGGAGCAGCTGCACCAGCACCAAGAAGCGTATCAAACCAACCAGCTCCAGCACCTACATCAGCAGTAACTTCTGAGCTAGCACCGTTATCATCGCTTGCATCAGCTGCTACAATCGCAGCAGCTACTGCTGCATCAATTTCAGCATGTACAGATGCTGCAAGGTCATCAGCTTCAGCTTTTCCATCTTCAGCATCATCAGATACATAATCAGCAGGTCTTGCAGCGGGTCCTGCAACAGGTACTGCAGCAGTACCGAACGTCATTTCAAATAATGTGCGGTCATCAGCAGGTTGTTCTTCTGTTGCGGCTTGAGCAGCTAATGCTTTTTTCCGTGCTCTTCGAGCTGAGCGTTTTTGGGCTTTGGTTAATCTTGAAGTATCTCCGAGTACTCCCCAAGTTGTAGAACCTTGAAGCAATAGTGCGAGTGCGAGAAGCAATGTTCCTCTCTTCATAAAATAATCTCCTTAAAGGATTTTGATTTATTGAACATACTCTTTTACCTATAGTACAATTGCTTGATCATGAAAAGAATTTCAAAAAAATGGCCTTATTCTCCTTCACGTTTAACATTTTACTCTTCAGGTTCTTGCGGATGCATTTGATGAGTCGTTTTGTCTCGTGCTATTGCGAGTGCTGCCTTGAGGGCAACAGTGATTGCAGGTGGGAGAGTTGTGTGCTCATTAACTGTTAACAGTTGTTGAGCTGCTTGTATTTTCATAAGAATATCTGGTACAGGTTTTCCTGAATTGGAAACTTGTAATGCTTTTAAAAGAGAGGCACCTATTGCCATTGCAGCAGCTTGCCGATCAAGAGTCTGTTTTAAGGTTTCTGGATCTAACTCGTCTTGCTCTGTTTCGAGCATTGTTACAAATTTTCTCAATGTTCGTTCTGTTCTTCGGCGCTCGTCTAAGCTTCCTACTCCGGCGATGTCAGGTTGTAATGATCCGGATTGCTTTGCTCCCCATCTCAAGATTGCGGCTATAGTAGATCGGTTGCTTGGATCGGCTGAAATTCCGAGAATTTCGGCATAACTTTTCATGCCAGAAATGTCTACGTGATCTGCGTATAGACTCGATCTTAAAGCGCTATCCATACTTAAAAGATCGCTCAGATCACCACGCGATTCACTAGAGCTTGTACTGTCTGCACCGGCATCGGTAGATCCAGATCTTTCAGGATCAGCTGCGTGAATGTATAGGGGTAGGTGTAGTGTGAGAATGAATAGTGCCAAGCGACTCATTGAATCCCTCCTGCAGTTTTTTAAAAGCGTTATGCCGAAATATCCTACGAATAGATTATAAAAAAGGCAAGCTTCAAAATGGCGTATATGCGCGGATGTGGTATTTGTAAATTTTTCAGTTTTTGCTACGATAACCCTCATTCATAGTTGAAAAAGATGTCATAACCATTTCATATATTTCAAGAGGATTTACAATGAAAGCAAAAAAACGTGTTTCTCACGGCATTGTTGCGTTAATGATCGGATCAGTTGTATTGCTGCCAAGCTGTGGGCTGATTGATTGGGTTAAAGAGAAGTTTAATGGTGATTCAAAGGCACCAGCAGCACAAGAAAGCATGGATGTAGCAGGTGCATCAGTGAATGATGGATCGGCAGTATTGGCTACTATTGAGGGTGCGCCATTAATTACGAAAAATATGCTTGAAGTAGAAAAAAAGAAGTTGATTGAAGCAAATCCTCAAATGGAAGCAATGCTTGCTTTAATGGATGAAAGCCAATTGAATCGCAATTTGGTAGATGGTATGGCAAGCAGAGAAATTATCCGTAAATATGTAAAAGACAAAAATATTCAAGAATCAGAAAAATACCAAAAAGATCTTCAAATGGCACTTGATCAAGTGCGCGATCTTTTAAACACTCGCTTCTTTATGGAAGATTTCCAAGCGGGAGTAACTGAAGATGAAGTAGCAGAATTCTATAAAGAAAACAGAGATTCAATTCCAAACCTTATGCTTTCTCGTGGCGGCGTAGAATCAGTAGGAATTCCATTTGCAAGTGATGATGCAGCAAAAGCATTTATGGAAAAAGTACGCGCAGCAAAAAATAACATTGCTGTTGCGGCAAAAGTTGCAAATCTTGGCGACAAGATTAAAGACTTTAATTTAGTGAATGCTGAAAGTCTTGGAATGGAACCAGAGCTTCGCGATAAAATTGTAGCAATCAAAAAGACTCCATCATTGCAAACATTTAAAGTTGGCAAAGAAACATGGGTAGTTGCTGCAAAACGCATCGAAGAGCCTACCTATCGTGATCTTGATTCTGTAAAAGCAGAAATCAAACAACTACTTGAAAAAGATAAAACTATGAAAGTAGTTGAACAAGAAGTAGCTCGCTTGAAAGGCGAATACGATGTGAAGCTTGTTGAAGAAGAATTTGCTGCGCCTGTTGATAATGCGCAAGCGATGCAAGCAGCGGTACAAGCTCAAGCAGAAGCGCAAGCGGTAGCTCAAGCTGATGAGAAAGAGGCTCAGGCTCCGCAAAAAACAGCTGTTGCATAAACGCATCAGTAAGTAATTTGGAATGGGGAACCGTAATTGGTTCCCCATTTTTTTGTTCTTATGGTATGCTTGACGCTGCAACATGAGATGAATTTTTGTTCGGGAGCAGCGATGAAAAAATATATACTCTTTTCTCTTTTACTTGCAGGCATTACACAGTGTGGCGATGCGCAGGTATTACCTTCTAGTGCATTTCTAATTGATTCTATTCAGGCAGTAGTATATGGCCCGAAAGAGCCAGAAATTGTTACGTATTCTGATGTGATGAGACCGAGTCTTTCTGGCCAGCAGCGAGGTCTTGATGAATTGGTTTTTGAACGATTAGTTTTTGCAGATGCCCAAAAATTTCAGATTATGACCGATGATGATGCGGTTGATAAATATTTAGCGATGATTCAAAAGCAAAATAATTTAACGTTGGATGAATTGAAAAATGTATTTGCTTCTGCCGGGTACTCTTATGAAGAGGGACGCCAGCAGTTTCGATTACTTCAGACGGTAAACTCAATGCTTGATTTTAAAATTCGTACGCAGGTGGTAGTACCACGCGCAATGGTTGAGCAGTATCATATTGATAATCCAGAAATCACAGAAGCAAAAGTGAAAGTGCAGCGAGGCTTTATTCCATACGTGGAAGATAAATTAGAGCAACAAAAAAAGGCACTCGACTACATGGCCAAAACGGGTAAAGAAGTGAAAAATATTCAGTGGGATAGCCCGTTTAATCTCGAAGAATCAGAAGTAGCAAACGATAAAGCATTTTTATTTGAGCTTGCAGAAGGTGCCATTTCTCCAGCGCAAGATACCGGTATAGGATTTGAGGTATTTCGTGCGCTCGAGGTGTGGCCACGTAAAGAGGCTTCGCTTGATGAGCGCTATAAAGATATTGCCGATACGTTACGTAAGCCAATCTATGACGAGCTTCTTGATAATTACAAAAAGAGTTTAATGGAGAGTTCTTCAGTACTGTATCTTAGGCCGAATATTCGAGTAGAGGGTGCTGAGGCTGTGTAGTCTTTTTAAATTTCATTCTATTATTCTACCGATTGTTTTTAATTTTTTCATTATCATGGTTGCCTTTGCAGGCAGCATGAAGTATTTTGCTTGCCCAAAATACCTCAACTAAAAGGGCATATAAGAGAAGTTTCTCTTATATATCTCACTGCGATTGAAATGCTTCCCCATGCGCCTACTTTAGCTTAGAGCATATCAATTTGACTTATGTAGCTGCGGCTTAGAGGGCATGCAATCGCGAATGATTCTTGAGTTTTATTTACACAAAATAATGAAGGTTTGAATGGAGCGTATCCGCTCACGCTCAAACCTGCCATTATAAAGCGAATCTGATCTAGCTTGACAGATCTCTGAACCGCACAAGCAACGTAGAAAATAACTTGATCCAAGTGAGAGTAGGTGAATGATAAATCGTTTCAAGCGTTGAGAGATACATAAGAGATGCTTCTCTTATGTGCCCTTGTATTAAATGTATTGGGCAAGCAATACATTTACGCTCCCTGCGGAAGGGCGAAATAAAGAAAGATTGATTACAAAAAGCGTTGTAGAAAAAATCACTGCAATAGCATCACAAAAATGAAATTTGAAAAAAGAGGATTACTCCTCTTTTTCCTCTAATAACTCCATTGCCTTTGAAACGAGTAATTTCGTTTTATCAGCAACATCTTTTTTCTCTGAGAAAAAGTTACTCAGCAATGTTTCCATGCTGAGCGATGCTTGATTGCTTCCAATGCGGCGGGTGCGCTCTGTAATAGGGCGGATGGGAATAATGCCAACGATATACATTGCAGATTTACATGCATCCTGTATGACTTTCAAATCAACTAAGTCTTTTTGGTTTTCAGGAATGTGATATAAAATCTTTAGAACTGCATCTTTAATTGAATGCTGTT
>Ga0233415_10000333_pt1 | contig 22741 bp, 25 predicted proteins | sample Na_anoxic_12_MG_FD_188631 | JGI IMG/M metagenome (GOLD analysis project Ga0233415, IMG submission 188631) | Seawater microbial communities from Saanich Inlet, British Columbia, Canada - Na_anoxic_12_MG | ecosystem: Environmental > Aquatic > Marine > Inlet | place: Canada: British Columbia... | reverse complement strand
GAATCATCTCGTTGCATACTTTGACTGGCTGATTATCTGGTTGGTACTTGCGAATTCCGAGTCCAATGTTAAATGGATTCGTCGGCATTAGCAGCCTCCCAACCACTCAGACATCAGGAAGTCCCAACGCGGATCACAGCCTGGATGTGAATTCCAGTAGACGGCAAACGACTTAGCACCCAGCAGTTCACTCTCCTTGAGCTTTGCCAGACTCCCGAAATAATCATAGATGATGTACTCACCGGCATATGAATCGATCCCCGGTGGCTCACCGCACCCAGTGTAGAAATCAATAGCCGCACTCGTGGTCTGTACCGATACTGGCACTTCTGCAACGCACGTCACGCCTGTGATCTCGTACCCAATGAAGTGACCTCCACCCCCGCCGCCGCCTTCCTTTAGAACGAACGCGACATTATCTGAATTCGGTTCGATGAATATCCGCCAGCCACTCCCGTCTGCTGACATGAACCACTCGTCATCGACAGGTCCACAGGCGTCCCCCACTGACACGTCGGCGGCTGGATCGAACAACACAGGCTGAGCCCTGATCCACATGATCGAACTGCTGTACCCATTCAGCGGTGTTTCCACTGGGCCGTTGACGTAATAGATCCCCTCGGCACCATCTGACTTAGTGGTGGTGAAGATGCCGTCCGCAAACGCTGACAGCTTGACGACTCCATATGCCGGCACCGACAGATTCGTTGGAGGTTTCCAGCCGACGATCTCAGCAAGGCCAAGGTCGTGGTGGTCATGGTTTCGAATCCGATCAGTCATTACCCTCGTCCCCCTTCTTCGCGAGGACGGCCGCTGTCGTCTTGTTGTCAATTACGGACAGCGTGTGTTCCCTGACGGCGCGGTCGTGGCGTGACCGTGTGAATCGGTCGAATTCCATACCTGCTGATGCGATCGTGTGACTGCCTGGCTCTGAATCGCCATCGCTGATTATGTGGCTGATCTGGTGCCGCACGCCGTCCAACCGCAGGGCGAACCGAGGATATTGGTACACCACCATCTGAGCAGTTGACGCTGAATATTTCCCAGCAGACGCAGTGGCTATGGCTGCGGCCAGCGTGTCCAGTGCGGTCTGGTTGTTCGTGTTGTTTACGATGCTGGCGATGTGCAGGTCACCGTAGGCTATGATTCCTTCACGGCGTTGAGTGAACCACTGAATCGTTGCGTAACCTGTACCGCTGGCATCGAAGTCCACGTCCTTGTTATAGCCAGGGAAATGGTGAGTCGTGTTGTCCCGCACGGAGAATGACGTTTCCAGGTAGAGTTCCGCTGGCTTGAAGTCAAGATCCCCGAAGACTCCACTCCCCGTAGCCTTCGCCTGGAACATCGGATCAGTGAAGAAGACCAGCCCTCGTTCGCCATCGATTTCGAACCTCACATTCAGCACGTCCTCGATGTTGGATTCAACCAGAGTCCCCTTGTCTTTCGTCTCTTCAGGCACCATGGCAATGCCGTAGACTCTAGCGTATTTACGCTGAGTGGAATTCGTGTCGGTCGTCGCCTTCTCCAGCAGGCGGTTGTCCAGCGGGAATATCCGCGTGATCGCATCCAGCGTTTCCCCATTCTCAATCGGTACTTTCAGGTTACCGTCACTGAACTGCTTCACGCGGTAAACGCGGTAGATGGACTGAATAGCTAAATCGTAGTCACTCTCAGCCCCAGTCGCTTTAAGCTCAGTTAAGAGTGCTGGGTCAACCTTCTCCCATCCATTGGCGGGCTTGTAACTCACGTCATCTAGTGATCGGTAAACGGAATCTGAGTCCAGGGCAACAGCCTCAAGCTCCAGCCTGGCCTGAATCACATCTGGCCCAAAGCACACCCGAATCTTCTTAGGCTGAAGTGTCGCGTCCACGCCTGACGAAACCATCATGACCGCATCGGTCGGCAACGTATCGCCTACACCAAGCTCATGGACGACAACGTCTTCAGTGCCATACCCCAGAGCTACGTCGTAGCCCCATTCCCGCATCAGTGCGGACAGGGCCAGCCGAGGTTCCGTGCAGTACCAATTCACCTCGGGGTAGATGTTGTTGTCAACTCTGGAAACATCAGGAGTCGCTTCGCCGCACGCATTCAGCAGAAGCTCGATCAGCTGACGCAGATTCTTCTCTGTGTCCTCATCACGCTCGTCATTACGGATGATGTTGTACCGACCGTTAATCGGAACGACGGTCTTCCAGAGTTCCCTGCGATCCAGCAGGATGATCGACGTGACGAAGCCCTTGGTGTTGTACGTCGTGCGGGCAGAATCGATCGAGCAATTCGGCAGCTCAACACTTGACTGGCCCGTGTACGTAATCTTGACGGTGCCGTAAGCAGCAATACTGGAGTCCTGGGGAACAATCTTCAACGCAACAGCATCTGGATCCACACCCAACGTCTGAGTGTACTGAAGCTCCTTGTAGGCGACGACGCCGGGATAGGAAATTGTTGCAACCGACATTACTCATCGCCTTCACTCTCGTTCTTCCCTGCCTTGCGCCCGTCCATCCAGCCTTCTAATCGCTCCACCCGACCTGACACTGCTATCAAATCTGCCGTCAGCGTCTCACCCTTTTTAAGGCAGTTGGCATGGCTGGTCTTGCATTCTTCCAAGTCCAGCCTGGTTTGCTCAGCAGCTGCGTCAACCCTCTGCTCAAGGGCGTCCTGCTTCACTGTGCCACGAGTATACACGACGCGGATCCCAGTGGCTGTAGTAGCAGCACATACACCAACTGATGCAAGGATCCACGTTATCATTTCAGGAGTCATTGGGGGCGGTTTCTGTGGTGGGGGTTTTTACAACGAATTTCTTCAGGATGCCTGACGCCGTAACAGCCCCAGCGATGCCCATTAGAGTCTTAATTTCCGTTTCGTCAAATTCCGTGGCGTAGAGCCATAGTCCCGCGAGGGCGCTCAAGAGATAGGTGGCGTGAAGGAGAATTTTCCAGGCTGGGTGATCTGGGTCATGAATGTCACTCACTGGTACTCTCCTGTCAGATGCTTGGCCAAACAAAAGGATTATTCCCAGGCTGAACCTGAAACGCTGCTGTTGTTCCCTCCATCACATATTGCCATGTCGTCGTGTAAAGCTCGCTGCCGTTGACCCGAATGTCCTTGGGTGTTTCATAGCTAATCTTCCGCTGTTCAAGATGCTCGATCGAGGAATACAGCGGACCTGGCGGAACCACGTACGCCTGCCGGCCAATCGCCATTCCCTGCTGCACGTAGAAATACGTGGAATGTTGCTGTAATACCTGAAGCTCTGGTGGTGCATTCAAGGATGGCATGTACCTGAACTTCTGACCGCCTGTGCCCCGAATCGACATCCGCTCCTTCCATGCGTAATTCCCGCCACCAGTGCGGATCTCTGCACGGACCACAATGTAGAATGTGCGGCGATTCGCATACTCCAGCTGCATCTTCCACGGGCCTTCGATATAGCCAAAGAAGGCTACGTGAGTGCCGCCGAATGTGTTGCTGTTGGTGAGCTTGTGCCGCGTGGCTGTCGTACCGTCATTTAGGTACATCACCAAATCGTTGTAATCCGATGAATACGCAGACTCAAGTGTGCCTAATGCTGTGGTCAACGCAGCCTGTGTACTCGCGGTTACGGCCCCGATGATGTGCCATTCCTGAATATCACCGATGCGGCGGTCAAACTTGTCGAATATCTGCTTGTATTCGATCTTAATCCCCACCTCGTCCTGCGCGTGAGAGTGGCTTCCCCATTTGAGAATCATACGTGTCTCCCCCACCGCTGGAGATCATCGGACAGGGTAGTCAGCTTCTGCTCAGCGAATTCCGTTGACGGCCGCACATCGGGGATATCGAAGTCTGGCAGGTCTGGCATGATGTCCCGCAGGCTCTTATCGCCAGCCACGATCGTAGGTAATTCCACCTGATTCCGAGCAATCAGCAACGCCTGATTGAAGTCGATCGGCAACGCATCTGGCGTAATCGTCTCAGTCGTGTTGTTTCCGTTGTAAGCTACGTCCACGTTTACCCCTGGATCGTCCACCAGAGACGCAGGGCGTGCGTCTCCCGTTAAGAACGACGAAGGTGTCGCGGGAACGGGTTCAGGCTGCTCAGTGGCCTCCTGAGGCTCCTGAGGCTCTGCGAAGCCTGATGCGTCCTGAGTGGTGTCCTGAGTGAAGAGTTCGGCGGCTGGTGAAACAGAGTCCATCGGTAAAACGGGATCCGGGAAGAACCCATGTTCTACCGATGGACTGGCTGCAACGGCGCTCAGTGACTCTGTTGACGTATGAATCTGCGGTTCAGCAGCGGGTGTTTCGGTAACGGACTCTGCAGCTGGCGACACCTCACGAGGTGAATCGTCATCGGATTGTGGCTCCTGTGCGAGCGCAGGCCGACTGTCGAGATCAGCCTCGCGGCTTAATCCCTGGAGTAACTCAATCTGCGGATCAGTCACCCTGGTGGGCGACTCATCCAGCTGACGAGCTACGTAGTTCTCCATGAATTGCTGGGTGTCCATACTTCTTGAAAGCCATCCCTATCCATTTCCAGTTTCTCCGCATCAGCGGACATTCTGGATGCGGGCAACCAACCTCATTCCATTCCACATAGTGGTTGACTGCTGCCCAATTTCGATCACTTAATCCTCGTGGCCTGTCGTAATGCCCTTTCGGACATCCTCTGTCTGTGTCGCATGCAACCTTCGCGTGCTTCGGTCGTCTCCTGTTCTGCCCGATGCTCTGTGATATCAATCCTGTTTCCTCGTCGAACCACCACTCACGTCATGTCTCACAGTCCCGCACGGCTAACAGTGGCTCCTCGCAGAATAACCGCACGCCGTCTTTCAGGTTCTGCAGATGCTCATTCTCGTCCGTCCACTCCATCAGCTGAATGAACAAGTGCCTCTTCTCGGTTTCCTTCAATGGCCAACGTGAGAACGTGTACGGTGGTTTGAACAGAATCTCCTCGGCCTTAAACGATTCTCCCTTCCTGATTAATTCACGCACACGCTTACGTTCTGGTTCCAGCAGACGCCGAAACCGAATCTCTCCGTATTCCTCCGTGTATCCGTCGTCGAAATTCATTATGCGGGATTCGCCATTCCAATAGTGAGTGGCGAGACTCGAGTACCAGAATTGTCACTACGGTGTGCGAGCAAAGTGACTGGCGTCCGAATCTGGTCAGCACGACTCATCACTGGTCCCAACGCGGGAATACCGATTGCTGTCGCAGCTGTGAATGTGTAAATACGGTCAGCACTGGTCAGCACAATTACAGTGTTAAGCCCCGTCTCGTCCGTCTTGGCCGTCCAGTACAGGTCGTCATGTGTGGACGAATACGGCGTGGATGTTGCAATTACGCACTCGCGAGGGCCAAGATGAGCATCCGTCATTGTCGTGCTGGCACCAAACTCAGTAACCACTTTGTTGTCAACCTGAATCAGAATACGGTCAGCTGACGTGCGGCTGGTTGAGTTGTACGTAAACGTCGACATATCTGTGTACGAGAACACGTCCTCAAGATCGAGGTCCGTACCAGCAAACGTACTCTCAGCTTCAGTCTCTGCAACGTAATCGATCTGCATCTGCATAGGCCGTGAACCCTTGCTGCCGCGAATCGCCCACTTCTCGCACACGCAACCTGTCAATGCGTGGATTGAACCCGCCAGATTGAGGTCCATGTCCCACTGGGTCAACACGTCGGTCGCACCCAGCGAATACGTGGTTGCTGGCGTCGTTTCCGTCATGCCCAGAATCGGCCACAGGTAGTCGATCATGGCACCCGTGAACGAGAAGATCAGTGAACCACGAAGGAGTTGACGCCCCTTCTGCGTTCTCCAGTTCGGCAGGTCCACGTCACCACACATGGCGCCTTCTGAATTGCGCACAAGTTCTACCGTGTGACGAGGAATGATCTGGTCACAGCAAATGATTTTGGGAGTACCAGCGGGGGATGCACCAGAATACTTGTCGATGCTGACTTTCGTCTCCCAGCCTACGCTGACTCCGTCTGTTAAGTTGAGCGCCATTTTCCTTGATCCTTAGTTCGACGCATTCGTGCAAAGCAATTCACAACCGTGAACATGCGCATTTCACGGTCAATTGCCCAGTCGTCCTCATCGGGCAATGACTCATCTGTAACATGCACCAGATGCACATGTCCAGCCCTGAATCTGTTAGTGGAATACGGATTCGTCTGCATCCACTCTCTGACAGCCACCATCCACTCAAAATATGATTCAAGATTCGTTTCACTGAAACCGTCAGTGTCGTCCACCAGCTGAATCAGGATTCGGATAACACGGTCGTCGTGGCACAGTGAACCCTGTGACGGACCACCCTTCATCCCCATATACGTGACAATGAATCCAGGCTTATCCAGCTGACGATCCCTGCCCTTGTCGCTCGGATCCTGTCGGCCGATTCGTCCAATGATGCTCTTCTCAAGCACGGGCGGAATCTTGTCACTGCCAATTCCAGTGAAGACCTTCTTACGTGCCATCTCCTGAAGCGTCTTGATCGTTTCATTGAAGCAGGCGTATGGGAGATTCGTGGAGACCATCAGCTCACCGAATCGTTCGAAACAGTAGGCTCGAAGCCTGTCCGTCTCTGAGCGCCTTCAATGCGACGTGCGTCAGCGATCGCTGCGGCCCGCAATGCTTCCTGCATATTCGACCGCGACATCATCTGTGTCTTCTCGTCCGCACGGGTGATGATGTTGTACTGCTGCTCACAGATTCGCATGAATAATTCCCACATCGTGCTGGGATTCACATCGACCTGTGAGGACAGCGAATACGCCTTGCCCGACACATCGCTGGTCAGTGCCCGATTCAGCACTGCAGTCGTGGTTGTCGTGTACTGAGTAATCACCCGTTCATCGGACGGCAGTCGAGTCACATGGCCCGTGTCGCTGTCAATCCAGCTGCCCACCTTGGGAGTCGGCTTATTCGTATTCGTCGACACGCGCAGGACACATCCCACGCAGTCTGTCGTGAGGACCGCTGACGAGAATGTTACCACATCGTCAACCGTCGTAATTGTGCCTGTCGTAATCTCCTCGATCGGAAGCGAGGTCATCTGAGCTTCGTACAGGATTCGCAGTTCTCTGGCCGACGCATCTGCGGATGAGAACCACAGCTCCCACCGACCAGGGTAATCCTCTGACCGAATCATCGACCACGCCGAAGGATACGTCTCCGTATTCAGCACCTGCGTACGCCAGAATATGTCCTCAGCTGGCAACCGCATCAGGCTGTGCAGATACTGACTGTTGATTACCTCACGAATATCACCCACGTCAATCGGTAGCAGGTAACGGAATCGTGCCCAGCGATACGATGTTCCAGCGGCAACCGTGGAGGCTGGCTTAGACACGCTGTCCAGTTCGATCACCGTGGAACTGATACGGCGAGCAATCTTGTACTGCACCTCAGCAATGATCAGAACTCCGTACACCGCATTCGTTGGCCATGTCCCTGATGTCAACGTCACCTGATTCGTTGACGTGCTGTACGCAATTGTGCCAGTGTCGTACGTGGCATCTGTCTGAACCATGGTCGTGCGGAGGTAATACGCCCACGCATTCAAGCCTGGCAAACGACGGTAAGCCTCAGTAATAGCGCGGCGCAGGTTACGTATCGTCTGATTCTGGTCCTTCCCGGTCAGCCCGAAAACGTCCAGCAGATGCTCGTATGTGTCGCGATATGTGAGGAGTTCTTCCGTCATTACTTAGCCTTCTTCGTGGCCTTCTTCGTAGTTCGCTTGCGAGTCCTGGTAGGTGGTGGAATGTCAGGCAGTTCAATCTCTGGAGGCGTAGTCTCCACGACTTCAGGCTCTGGAGGCGTTTCCTCCGCAGCGGGGGTGGACGTAACCTCCACCTCTGCTGGCGGTTCAGGAATGAGAACCTCAGTCGGAACTTCAGGTTCAACCTCGACGACGTTCTCCAGATCCAGACCGATCTTCTCACAGATCGCTTCAAGGATGACCTGCACACCTTCGGCCGAACGGCTTCCAACGTACAGGTTCTTCTTCAGTGCCATCTTCGTCTGGTGCCAGGCTTGTGGGATTGTTAGTGGTTCATTCCGACCCATCAGAGCACCTCTGCTTTCGTTCCATGTTTTGAAATGATCTCATGCCGCAGCTCACCCTGGTCTTTACGGGCAAGATCAGGGTTTGACTTAATCTTCTGCTGACGAATACGTTCAACGATTTTCGGTGCCAGCTTCCGCTTAATCTTGGCTGGTTCCTCAGCACGGCGTTTCTGTCGCTCCTTGATCCCTTTCTCAAGGTCACTGAAGCTCTGTGTCTCGTTGACGATCGCACGCGGGTCACCACGGAATTCAGCGGCCGTCTTGATGTACTGGTCGTCAGCCTTCAGCTTGTACCCGTGCTTGGCCAGGTCTGCCTTGAGGCCCAGAACCTCGAGTTCGTTGCCGCCATGCTGATCGAGGATGGAATTCCCCCACCGACGCTGGTCCTGCAGGAATACGGATGTCGTAATGCCAATGCCTGGAGGTTCCTGCATCGCCAACGTCTCAGCGAATCGAGGAGACATGCCAGCCGCAATACGGTCAAGGTAAAACCGCATGATGGTCTGGTCACCAGACTTCATCTGGCAATCACCGTACTGGCGGATTTCATCGGGGATGTCGAGATCCTTGAGCTTCATTCCTTTGGTCCTTTGGTTTGCACTGCCGTGGCTTCGTTTAAGAGGGCTTCCGTTTCCTCAAACAACAACTTCTGTACGTGTGATTCCTGATTGTGAATCATACCCTGATCGTGTTCTTCCTCACGCTGGCGAATCTTCTGCTCATGTTCCATCTCGCGAACGTCGCCGTTATTCACGACTGACTCTGCCATCGTTGCTGCTGCGTCGACCATCGCCTTCTGCGCTGTAGCCTGCTTCTGGCCAGCCCCGGCCTTCTTGTCTTCCACTTCAGCTGCTGTTTTCGCCATTTCCAGCTGTTGCATTTGCTGCTGTAATTGCTGCTGCTCTGGGTCAACTGGCGGCGTCCATGGCGGCAGATGGAAATCTTTGGTCTCCATCTCAGTAGCCTTGCCGATGGCATCAAGGAATCCGTTGTAAGGATCGCTGTTCCCAGTTTGCTGAGCAAACTGAGTAAGCGTTGGCATGTGGTACTGCTGGAGCGATTGGATGTTGGCAGTGTCTCTCTCCTTGTCTGGCTTACGAACCTCAGAAGCCTCAACGGTCGCCTTCATCTCACGTAATAGCACCTCAACTGGCTGACCCTTGAATTGCTGATCCCACATCTGACTGCCTAAGCCGCCCAGCAAATGCGTCAGCGAAGACCCATCGACGTGCATGGCCGCGAGGAACATCTCCAACTGCGATGCGTCACTCATCCACTTCGCAACGTCCATGGCCATCTTGTCTGGCCGTACAGACGACCTGGCGGATCGCTCGCGAATATCTGATGCCACCCTGACTTGACGTGCAGACTCACCACGCATCAGCTCATTCAGGCCGACAGCACGATCGAAGCCTGAATCCATCATCGCAATAGCCTGCAAGATGTCGCCATTCGCTGGAGACCGCTTCAGGAATTGGATCATGTCACCAATCGACTTCTGCATGTTGTCATTGATCGGCACCTTCATAAACGCCGCATCAGACTCCAGAGCCTCCTTGACGTTCTCGCCAGCGGATTCCAAATAACCAATGATCGTCTTACGGTTCTCCCATGCCTGATCGACGTACGAGCTTGTCAGAATATTCAGGGCAATTAATTCGCCCAGACCTGGCGCCAATGGCGACATCGGCCACGGGGAACCTGATATCGGAATGAAGTCCAGCAATGCCACCGGCCAGCGGTTATCTTTCCAAACAGGAAAAGGATGGCCGTAATTCGCAGTTCTCCACTCGAATGCACGCTGGGTCTGTTCTGGGTCCATGGCTTGTTCGCCAAAGAACCGATCGGGTGGTGCGTTCAGCGGGAACGGGACGCCAGGTGCGATGCAGAGATAAGCGAAGTCGCCCACCACTTCATCGAACGTGTCCAGCCACGCATGGTCGCTCCCGTTCATTCGCGGGCCGACACCAACCTTGCTCCATATTTCAAACCACTCGATCTTGTCGAATGTGGCCTGAGCCCCTCCACTGCTGTTCGTTTCCTTCTGCGCCTGCTCCCGTACGGACTGTTCCGCAGATTGATACTGACCCTTGCCCCTCAGGGAACCCTTGGGCAGATCGAATATCTGCTCAACCTGCCAGATGGGATTCACATGCCGACGCATGATGTAGCCAGCGGATTCCAGATGCTGGTCATTGCAGTCTGCATCAATAAAGAGGTTGCGGACTGTGTCGTATTGCAATTTTGTGAATGAATTTTCACTACCAGGGAACTGGTATGTCTCTGGCCACATGACACCTCGGCCAGTGAGCAGTGCCTCAGTGATCGCGGCGATCGCATTGGTCATCAACCCGTTCGGCTGTTCCCGCTGACTCCAGGCAAGGTAATTCTCCATCATGTGATTGGCGAAATCACTCTTCAGCCCCTCAGCTGCATCCTGCTGTGCGAACTGCTGGAATATCTGCTGAACCTGTGGGTCGTTCGGATCTCCGAATAGCTCGGGCGTGATCTCCAGTGTCCGCTGCGAATCCACCTTTCTGTGCGGGTACTGCCAGAACAGCGAGGGGCCATAGATCGCAACGAATTCATGAGCCTTGTTGATCGTGATCTTAAATTTAGGCTCTGGCAGGTTTCCGTTGAAGAACTTCTTCTTGTGGTGTTCGTCCCACATGAACCCAGCTGAACTGCCAGCAAACGCCGTGCATTGCTCAGACACGGTGTCGAACCGTTGCCGCGCACGCTTACTGGCTGCGATCCGCTGCTCCCAAACAATGCAGAGCGGACGCCAAAAATCTGAGGTCATAGACTGTGGGCTGTCGAATTCCATTAGAGATCAACTCTCTCCCTTGACCAACAGCCATTCTGAATCAAGTCCCGATTCCCGACTAAACGAGGATCACCCCCCTCCATCACGGCTTTGCGGGTATACGGACCATTCTCGGAAAACACTTCAAGCGTCACCACGTTCATGGCGTTTGCGTCTTTGCACACGAGCCCTGGTGCTGGGCACTTGTTCATCCGACACAGCGAATAGAAAAACACCCACTCTCCAGTTCTCAGTGTCGCTGAAGATTCCCAAGGGGTTTCGGTTTTAGGTTCAGTTGCTACAGCCGTCATCCTGCCACTCCACATAAAACATCTTCGCTCTTTGATTTCTTCCCGCCACCAGCACGTAGAGCCTCAACGCGGAACTGGTGATACCGACTCATTGTAGGGTCTGATGGCGAATCTCCAACTGGTGGTTCTTTGTACTGAGGATGCCGAGACATAAAATACTCCAGGCAGTTGCCTGCGACCATCACCTTGTCGTCCTGCCGAACCACTAAATTCCCATTAGGAACAGTCGCGCAATAGACGCGACCGTCGTACGGGATAGATGTCACTTTCGAATTCGTGTCCCCATCAACCAGAGAAGCTCGACCGCAATTCTTTTGGGTTACCGTGTAACTCCTTCGTGACTTGCCCGTTCGACCACCAATATTCCAGTCCCCTGGAATACGAGACTTGATACTGGAGGCAACTCCTAATCGCAGCCACAACTCCTGAATGCCATCCGCAAGTTCCCGACTTGTGGTCACGCAACGGTGGTATTCCTTGCAGCCTTCGCTCTTACCGTCAACCCACCCATCTCCAAAGTGATACCCTCTCATAAAGGCACGTATCACCTCGGCGCTGGAATTCTTCACCCAGTCAGGAACCCGCTTTTTGTGATGTATGAACCCAACATCGAGTTCCCTCAACAGAGTCCATAACTGTTTACTTGACGCAGAAAAGCCGTCCTTGAGTCGCGTGAAGTGCCACGGCAGATTCTCCGTAAGCGACAGAAACCGCTCACAGCCAATCTCTTTTGACTGTGAGATTGTGACTCGATAGCCATTGCCGGGACATTTCGGGACTTTGTCCGACGAGCCCTCGGCTACATACCACCCGAGAAATTCTGCCAGTGCCTCTGCGGATATATCGGGCGCCGAGTTAGATGCTCCCGGCAAAGACGGCAGCTGGTATCGCTCATCAGACACCTGCCCCCACTCCTTCGACGGGCAGAGCTTTAATAAATGATGCGTTGATTGCAGCTTCTGTGCTTCCACATACTCCCAGTCTGAATCATCGGCGCCGTTCATGTACGCAACCATGCGATGATCTGGTGTGACCGTACACCTCATGGCTTTTGAGTCAAATGACAGCATTTCGCCAGAGAAATCCTTCTCAATGAACGCAGATGGCTGCTGAAACTCCAATCGGTCATCAACGCTTACAGTTCCCAATTCTTCAGATAAGCCAGCATCTGGCCATGCCTTCCAACCAGTCTTTGTGAGAACCTCAACATCTGGATGGAAGCAAACTCGAACATCATCCCTCTGTTTGTCAGCTGCCTCTTCAAGTGGCTCGCCTTCTGGGTTCAGTTTTCGAACATTCGTCTTCAACTGCTTAATCAGTTGAGGGCATTTTCCCTTGATGATTCGCAACTGCGGCCGACCACACTTACGCATTCGCATGGACTTGTGAACCAGCTGTGATCTCTGCTTGAAGTCTGGATCGCCAGGAGTGAAGTAGACACCATGGCGTGACCTCAGCCCCTCTTCCTCGAATGCCAGTTCGTACTGGTGACCGATCGTCCAGCTGAATCCCATCGGCTTCTGACGTGCAGCCTGACCGTCGATGAAGAACTGCTCGAAGAACTGCCCACCGTGCCGCTCAGCGACTCTCGAAGCCAGCTGGTAAGCATCCAGCCGTGGCACGTAGATTTCGTCGTACGCGACGTAATAGGGCTCATCCTCGTCCCACATGTGCCGTGGTGGAATGGCACAGAACAGAATCGCTGGTTTCTGTGTACCAGGGTCCAGTGTGAGATAACGGCACCAGTCGGACGGTGGCTCCCAGTTGTTGGCCTTTAATTCGGCTGTGACCTGATCATTGACTGACGGATCCTTGTACTCAACGGTGTGGAATTCCTCGTTGAATGTCTGGTAAATCCTGATGATATCCGTGGAAAGAACACCTTCAATACGAATCAGGCGGTCTCGCTCAGACATCTGTTCCAGCCGCATCTGCTTCTGTTTCTTCGGCAGAAACGGGTTGTCGGTCTGGCGCAGGACGTGATGCCTGCAGTAATGGTCTTCTTCCTTGCGGTGACCTGCGGCGACTTCCTCAGCCTGCTCGTCGGCCCGCTCTACAACCTCAAGGTAAACGTGGCATTCATCGCGTGGAATCGTTGACCACTGACAGCGTCCAGACTTGTCCGTCAGACGGTTCAGCACTTCCTTGTACCACTTCTTCTGGTCGATATCCTCATCGAACCACGCTTCGTCGATAGGAACCCCCTGCATCACAGCACCAGCTGAAGCGAAGGCGAATATCTCTGTGCCGTTCTTCAGCGTGATCTTCTCGAATTGGTGCAGGCTCTTGTGGTACCAGGCTGACTTGTCCCAATCAATCTCCGAGTCAGGAATGAACGGTGGACTTGGCACTCGCTCGTTCATGCGGTCCCAGTCTTCAGGGAACTGCACGGGATTCCATGATCTCCAGCCGTTGGTCTTCGCGTCCCGAATAATCCAGAACATACCTGGCCGAAACAGGAACCTGTGAATATTCTGACCGATGTGCTTCAGATGGTCACCAATCACCCACATGATCAGCGGGCGGTCTTTCTGATGCGGTAGGCGGCACTCAATGGACTCGCCAGACATGGACGTGATTGGAATATCTCGAGCGATCGAAGCGAAACGCAAAGCGGCGCTGAACGACTTCGAACCACGGTTACCACCAGCAATCAGGATCTCACTGCTCGGATCCGCAACGATCGGCACCTGATGGTCTGTAACGCGAGCCATCCTCAAACCGTCCAGTCGACGATTCTGAAGCTCCATCAGCCTCTGAATTTTAGCGGCTGTGGTCATGCTGGTGCCTCCAGCAGTTCCTGGCCAGCAGCGACAGTCAGCTTGTCAATCAAGTCTGGAATCTGCTGATACAGTGCATCAATGGCTGCTTCACGGAATTCAATGTCGACCTTCATCTGATCGATCACAGTCTGCAAAGCATCGCCCAGCAAGTCCTTACTGTCTACGCCTTCGAATGGGTTCGTGCTGGTTAGCTGATCGTCTCGCTTCGCCATCATCCCCATGAATTGCTGGGAGAGGCGTTGTGCGGTCTTATGATCCGGGATGTGGTTCTCACGAGCTTCATCCGACAACCCCAGGCCACGCACCTCATGGTACTGGTCGATCATGTCGGAGGTCATCGAGAATTCGAGTTCCCTCATCCGGCTTATGCCGCGATCCACCTCGTTGATGAATTCGGGGCCAGATGTGGCACGAAGCTCTTTCAGCTTCTCGTCGAAGTCGCCACCAGCCAACACGAGCTGTGTGGCCTGCACGCGACGTTCAAGCTCTGGAATGCAGGGGTTGCAGATTATGGACTCACCGCAGAACTCTTTGGGTTCCTTGGGAATACCACACCGCCAGCACTGCAATCGGTCACCAATCGTCAGCTGCTCACGCAGTAATTTGCGAGCAGCTTCAGATGGCAAAACCTGATCGAGTTTGCGCAAGTAGATTGTCAGATCACTGTGTGCCATGTCGTTGCCCCAGGCATGCAGGTTCTGAGCTACTTGCCCTTTTTAGTGGCGTTTGCCAGCTTGTCTTCGACGACGGGCGTCCCGTTTTCTTTGGGAAGCTCGCCGTGATATAGCGTGAATTTCATCGGTTTGCGTCCGGTTAAAATTCTAAGGGGAAAATGTTATTTACGCTTCAGCTGTCCACGTTCCAGTGTAGCCGAAGACCGTCCATGTGCCGCCTGTGACGCACTCAATGGAAACTGACTCACCAGCCGCATTCGCGGTCAGGTACTTGCCAGCAGCACCAGCCACGCCTGAAGACGGCAAGCTGATGGTCTCAGTGCCATCGGGATCAATCCGAAGCTCCTGAGCGGCACCGACACGGAATCGATACTTCATTCCAGCGACAGCAGCGGGCATTGTGAATGTGACCGTTGCAGCTGCACCAGTCGTGTCAAACACGTCACCGGTCTCATTTTCCAGCACGGTGTAATCCGCTGTCTTAACCTGAATTTCAGATGACCCACCCGAACTGAAGGTGGGGAACTTCATGTACGCACGCTTGTTTTCGTCGCCAGCGGTAGCAGCCTCGATGGCAATACCTTCGACAACACCGCCAGTGGCGGTTTCTATCTTCCCGCTCGCAGCACCCTGCAGCTTGTCACCAATGGTGAATGCCGCATTCGACAGAACGTCCATCGGACCTTCCGTGAAGATCAGACCAACGTCGCCTGAGGCTGTGCTGGCTGAAAGGAATGGGTCCACGATCCCACAGGCAGCTTCTTCACCAGCCTGCTCGACTCGAGTGCCCTCATAGCCATCCGTGTACTTCACACGAGAGCCAACAACAAGCACACCTCCGAATCGTACGCGGCGGACAAAGATCGGCATGCCCGAATTCTTTAGTCGCTGCTGAGATGTGGCAGTGCTTTCACTGTCTTCGACGACACCGACTTCACCAAGCAGGCGGGCCTTGTCAGGCACGACATTGACTTTGCCGACTTCTTCGTTCAGGAGTTCCCAGGTCATTACTATTCTCCCAGTGGAGCGGTGTCGAAAACGTATTGTAGAGGAGGGCGCCCCCGCCGAAGCGGGGGCACAGGAGCGTCAGCGGGTTAAGGCTTACGTGTCAGCGTAATTTGAATACTTGATCATGAACTTCGGCGTCATTCTCATGTTGCCAAACACAGTCACCCGCATCAGGAATGCAGCGTATGTGTCGTCCCATGTTGGGCCGAAGGTGTCGACCATGCTGTCCTCGCCACCACCGTTGATGGTTTCAAGGAAGAATGCTTCCATGTGGGCTGGGCAGATGCCGTAGCCAACGTCCGTTGGAACTGAGTAATCGCTTTGCAGGACTGTGCCGTCAAGGTGCAGCGTCTTCTGCGGGAACCCAAGGTCGCCCATCGTGTAAGGATGAACAGTTCGGAAACGAGTCGCGTAATGGTTCTCAGCGGCCTCGTACAGATTCGGTGCCAGCAGATTAATCAGCGGCAAGCCTTCTGCATTCATGTAGCCGTTACGGCCACGCATGACAGATGACCCAAAGCGAAGGACTTCATCACAGTTGTCCTCCCATGAGCCAGCAGTCGTGAATGCACTTGAACCCCAGTTAATCAGCAGCGGACTGAAGTAATCGTACTCCGTGTCCCCTTGCCCATACGGGAAGTCGTTGGCCAGTCCAGCGTTGTAACGATCGGCCGCTGCGAGATCGGTCGTCCACGATCCACCCAATGCACCCAATGCGGTACTGAGACCAGCATAAGTGTCGGACGGTGCAGCAACCTTCTCAGTCACCAGCGTGCCAGCATCATCTGCGAGGCATGATTCGAATCCGTTGAAGCCGCCGTCATAGGCTGCGGCATCACCGTCTCGATACATCCATTCCTGCAGCCGACGAACCATGGACTTGCCAAGATTCTTCATCTTCTGATCGTACAGATTGATCAGCTGATTTCGGCCGCGATTCTTCTTGTACTGACCTTCTGTCAGCAGGTCCGAAGCCACGTAGTCGCGAACGTCAATCTGACATTGCTTGTACGGGTTGTGGTTCTGGAACGTCTGACGAGTCGTGTCAGAGCCAACACGAACTTCGGGTTCGTAGGCTTGAACCTGCCAGATACGACTGAAGTCGTTGGCGTTGAATTCAATCATCCCGTGTTGCTTCATGAGAGCAAGCAATACGTGACCACGGTGGGTCAAGTCAGCAAAGCCCTTCATGTACGTCGGAGCAGCGCCACGAATGACGTTAATATGCTCGTCAGCTGTTATCGCATCTGGTGTAGGCATAACAACAAACTCCTGTCACTCATTCGGTGAGTGATGATCCAAGTTGGGCAATAGCACCATGGAGGGACGGCAAGCCTGCCTTACCTTTGGGCACGCCTGGCGCAGAAGACGGGGCTTGGGCCGCGTATTCCGTTAGCCGATTGTGTCCGTTCCCATTCGAGTTCGTTGCAGCTCGTTTTTTCGCCTTGCTGGCCATTGATTCCCGTGGCGTAGCTGGCGTTGTGGGTTCGGGGGTCGTCGTTTCGGGCGTCACTCCAGCAAAATTAAGATTGCCGATGACCTTGTTGTGAGCCTCGATTGCACTGAGATTCGGAGATTCCTGACGGACCCTCTGTTCCCATCGCATGTATTCTTTGGCGTACGGCGTTAATGCGCCAGCCTCGTCACGCAGCGGCGTGTTCTGCCGCCAGTCCTCAATCGTGTTTGTGGACTTCTGTGTGGCCTGGTCGGCAAGTTGCTGCTGAATTGCAGCCAACTGATCCTGCAGGGACTTGATCGTGTCGGACTCGGCAACGGGTGCCTGATTACTCTCAATGAGCTTGTTCACGAATCCCGTGGGATCCTGTGAGAACTTCATGACGTTCGTGCGAACAGCCACGTCGTGCTTGTTGTATTCGTCAGCAAACGACTGGAATGCCGGCTGCTTGGGTGTCCAGGTGCCGTCTTCGCCGCGAGTGATCAGATTCTGCTGAGCCAGCAGCTGAGCGTCTTCGGAGATACTTGCTGGTGCGAATGCGTTTGTGGGTGGGTCTGCGGCGGGAACGGCTGAAGCGGGCTCGGGTGTTGGTGCGGCCTGCTGTTCCTGATACTGCCGGAATGCTTCCTGGTGTGTTTGGAAATTCTGGTAGTCTTCGCTGTTCAGGACTTCACTGGCCTGGCCGAGTGCTGTCGCGAAATCTTCAAACGCAGCGTCGTCGTTTTCGTAACTGTCGGCCGCGATCCCTAATCTGTTTTCCAGATTCTGTCGCAGGTTGAATGCGGCAGCGGATTCCTGAGCGGCTGGTGCAGGCTCAGCCGAATCCTCAATCACACTCGAAAGTGCAGGAGGAGCCGAAGCTGGGGTTGCAGCGGGGGCTGATTCAGCAGCAGGAGGATTGACTGCTGAATCGCTCGTCCCGCCGTCTAACTCGTTGACTAGATTTCTTAAATGTTCTGCCATGGTTGTGACTGTGGCGGCACACCATGCTCAAGGCTAGTCCCAGTATGTTTGTCCTGTTCGTTGTTTGTTTTTTGGACGTCATGACCGTTACTTGCGAAACTTGCGTTCTGAGCATCTGTGTTATGATGCGGGCGTAATTCGATTCACGGAACTGGAGAAACCGCATGCTGTCACCAGATGAATTTCAAAACAAACTGAAAGCTAAAGGCGTTCACCGATCGTCGCAAACCATCAGGAGGTGGTGCGATAGGGGACTGCCTGGCGCAAAGAAAATCGGCGGCACCTGGGAAATTCCAGAAGCCGCCGTGAAGGTTGTGTTGGATGGTAATTGGAGGTTGAGAGGATCAGGAGTCAGTTAGCCTGGTGATCGTGACTGCTTGCCTCAATAACGTCCAGCCGCTTGCAGATTTCTGCGGTCATCTTCCATTGCTCTTGCAATAAGAAATGATGTAGGTATTCCTCTGTAGGTGGATGAGTATCCCCAGAATAGTCCTTGTGGCGTTTCGATGCCTTCTCCATTTCTTCAATCGTCATATCGCCTCCAATACACGCTCGCGCGAGTCCCCAAAAATCTCAGGTTTCACAGACACGTAATCCACCAGCTTCTGCCAGCACTCACCCCAGCGGGTGATACTCCTGAAAGCTATTTCAGGATGAATTTCGTTCGTCTTCTTCCACCCCTGATTCCGTTCGGCAGGAGTGTACGACTGTGTCTTACGACGAATCATCCTCGCCAACGCCTGATTCTGCTCTGGTGTTGACTGTCTACGATGTATGTGAAGATTAGCGCCGTTGACTGGAATCGGCCGACGACCTTCACGCTCAGCCATAGCCTGCTCAATTTCACGAGTCAGCTTCGTGTAAGAGGTCTTGCCGCGATTGACGATCATTTCGTTAATCAGCACCATACGTTCAATACCCTCGGGATCCACCATCACACGGACACCGCCAGTGAAACACCTCGGCAGGCGACTCAGCCAGCGTGGAACGTGCGGCCCACGCCAGATGCCGAACTTCTCACGGTAATTCTCCATGGACAGCCTGATTCGACTGGACTGGTCTTCCCACTCCCACTGTGCGGCCATGCTGAGTGACTGAAGTAATCGCATTCCGCTGCCAAGGTCCGTACGAATTCCGTCGCGTATGAAGTGCAAAATAACCCCACGGTCTTCAAGATCCTGCATAGCCCCTGCCATATCCTTGATCGAACGAAACGCTCGGTCGGCACACAGAATATGGACGTGATCACCCTTCCGAAATTCACGCCACAACTTCGACCCCTCTGGCCGCATGCTCCAATCAACCCTGAACGCTGAAACGCCATGATCGACAAACGTGTGCTGCGCGGGATAGCCCGTCTCCGCACAGAACTGCTTCACCGACTCGTCGACTATTTGCTTCTGACTGACGACGGACTGATCGGACGTTGAAACACGCACGTAACCGAACACGCGACCAGAAACGACCTCCATGTCTTTACGTCGCTCCTTCAATGCACGGTACGCGGCGCCCCAGTCATTCCCTTCAGTCTGGCGGTACTGAATCGGCTTGATGATTTTGCCATTGACTTCACCACTCTCTGCAGCAGCCTCAATCGCTTCAATGGACTCCCCCGCACGCCTGCGAGTCTTCCATCCTTCCCGAGTTCGTTCTGACACCAGCTCGCTTTTCAGTTCAGCAATATTCGCTTCACCCGTCAGAATGAATCGCGTCATTGGCGTGTCGTGTTGACCGCCGAATCCGATCTGCCCGCGAGCAAACTGAACCTCGATGCCGTACGCCATGAATTCACTGTAGCACAACAGGAAGTCCTGAACCGATCGCCAGCCGCGATCCAGACTCAGCATCACAATGGTGTCGCCTGCACGCATCTTGTTCCACATCTTGCGGAATCCTGGTCGCTCAAACAACGGCGTCTTCCACGCTGAAACGCCAGGGTCATACCAGAGCCCATGCACGTCCGTGTTGCCACGATGGGTTGACATGATTCCGCCTCGCTGCTCGATGAAGTCCTTGGTTACCTCAGCCTGCAATGGCAGTGAGAGATTGTTCTCAGACTGATCTTTGGTTGACACGCGGCAGTAACGAAACACGCGAGGTGTTCGGTTGCCAGCAGGAGGAAGCGGCTTCAGGAATGCCTTACTGTGAATTGGACTTATCATTTGTCTTTGCCATTCTTTTTCTGTTGATTTGAAACGCCAACTCTGTTGAGTACCAGCCACTGTCTCCGTGGGATATTTCAGCACCGCATGCACGTAATGCGTCCATGTCACGAACCATTGTATTGTACGTGATGTGATCTTCGGAATCGGCGCATGCCTTGTTGTACGCAGCAACGAGAGCAGGCCGCGTTTGCGGTGTTCGTTGACAGCGGAATAGGTATACGTCGAGCCAAATTAAACGGTCGCCTTGATTCACACCTTCTCCCCCTTGATCCACCACGAAACGGTCACCCCATCGAAATGATAGCCAGTAGTGATTGCCGTCCTCTTACCATCAAAGGTGTAGCCTCCATACGTGAGATTCAACGTCTTCGATCGGAAACACCCACCGCGCAACACGGGCTCGGCTGGGACCAACGGAGCCACCAGCATTGCGGCGGCACCTGCCAGGAATTTACGTCGTGATTCAGGCACCACTTCTCCTCTAAAAACCACCTCGCACGGTCATTCGCTGGTTATTACCAGGAAGAACGATCAGGCCAACGCCAAGCATGGGAAAGACAAAAAACATGCTCATGGAACGGCATTAACCAACCGTGCGAGATGGGACACGGACTCAAAACATTCGCTTCACGAGGTGGCGGTCATTTCTCTCAAAATCCTGAAGCTCGTCCGACCCCATCTGAATGACAGTAACTACGGGTGGAGCAGCCTCTGCGGCCTTCAGTTGAGCAGCCGCCGTTTTCTGCTTCGCTTTCTCTAAAGCCATCTCAGCCTTCAACTTCTCTTTCTCAATCTTCGCGGGCATGCGGCCAATCGCGGCAATTAACCGCTCCTGCCCCTTAATCATTTCGTTCATTGAGTTCACCATCGCACACATCAACACCTTCGACTCGACCCTCTCAGACAAGCCTTTTATATGATCGTCGAGCCCCTGGTCGGTCACTACCCCCCAGTTAAGGGCCATCTGTCTTCCAGTTTTATGATACGCGCGAATGGCCATTGAATGTGATCCAACCTCAAAAACGAATTCCTCTCAACAACACAACCATACACACACCAACGAATACGGACTACCCAAATACTGGGTAGTATATTGAAATGGCGTAAAAAAACCGCTGACCCGTGTTTTCTCACCAGGCCAGCGGTTCAGTGAATCTGAGCTTCAAGTTGAGACGGCCCGACGCTTTAGCCACATGGCTTTGCCAGCCTTCGATGACGCCCGACTCCTATGCCTCTTCGCCTCCTTCTTAGCCTCAACACAAATCGCCCTGCCCTCTTCCGTCGTGTATGAAGATGGCAACTCTGACGGCAAGGCCCAAATGTATCCCCTCTGCCCGCCACCAAGCCTCAACTGAAATGGCTTATTCAGATGTGACCACATGTTTCCTGAGCTAAGACCGAACGCTCTTGCCGCATCTATGTTGCATTCATATTCATCAAGCACCGCTAGGGTTTCCGCACACACTCGTAAAACTATTTTACCACATGACTTCCTGCGTGCCGCTGTTAACTTTTTTATAGTCTCGGCAGATTTCTTCCTCCCTGTCTGGAAGTCTCGGATTTTTACCCTCATAGCTTCAGGTATTATCTTACCCTTGTGTTGCAAGCCAATCTGGGTCTTCCTCTCTTCCGAAAGCACTCGTTTGCTGAGCTTCGCCCTTGTCTCTTCTGTGTGCTTATATCCCAGCATTGATCCTGCTGTAGGAGAAAGGTTATACAACATTTTGAAGTCGTGCATGTCGATGTGGCATTGCTCTCGTTGAATCAAATCCCCTTTGTCGGCAACCTCTTCAATAACCGTGATCGACATCACTGACTCACCGTATTTCTTGAACGCGCGGGATAAGTGTATGTTGCAATGTTTTCCTCTCCGAAGATCGCCTGTGTGTTTCAGCTTTCTTGTCCTGAAATCCACAGCACTCCCGATATACTGCCGTCCTGTCGACCCCAAGAACGTAATTGAATAGATCGCGTGCATGCCTGCGACTCCAAGAAAAAAACCGTGTACGAAAAGGTGAAGTCTTTTCGCACACGGTTAAAATCAGAGTTGCCCCTGAAATATGTTCTCTCTATTGCCAACAACTTCACTGCCAGCATCGAGATGATAGACGACAGCCAACACTACGTCCAACATTTCCCTTACCACACGCGAACACTGTACTGCCCAACATGCGCCTCTGCCAGCACTGGACCGTTGAACATGCAGGTTCGGCCATTCATGCCAGTACCGCACGCGCGTACCCCGAGGTGTGTCGGCGTGCCGTTGGGGTGACAGACTCGCCCCATCCGCTGCATGGCAAGACACTCCTCGCGACACCAGGCCTCCAGAACCGCCTGACGATTCCCCTTCGTGACAGTCTTCAGCTTCGTCTTCTCAATCGTCCTGGTCGCAGGAGCCGCACATGAGCCCCCTGAACACGCCGACTTGGAAACGGTGCTGACTCGAGTCCGTAATCGATACTGACGCTTCGCCTTCCCCGACTTACAGGATCGGCAACCAGATCGGCCCG
>Ga0233415_10000331_pt1 | contig 22793 bp, 27 predicted proteins | sample Na_anoxic_12_MG_FD_188631 | JGI IMG/M metagenome (GOLD analysis project Ga0233415, IMG submission 188631) | Seawater microbial communities from Saanich Inlet, British Columbia, Canada - Na_anoxic_12_MG | ecosystem: Environmental > Aquatic > Marine > Inlet | place: Canada: British Columbia... | reverse complement strand
CCCCACGCCCGCAACGTCCTAGCTCCTTACCGATGTCATTGGACGAAAAGCCAGACTGATAGAGCCTGACCATCTCGTCCTCTTCTATCTGTGTTACGGCGTTACCGTTGCGACTCATCTAGACCTACCCTAATGCAATCGATTGCATTACTTCTGACCTCTTGGACGACGAGGATTTCTCCTACGAGAAGGAGGGGGAGACGAAGTGGGAGGCGCAATTGAATAACTGCGCATATCAGGCTCGGTAGACACAGCACTTCTTGGTGACTGTGGTTTACTCGAATTACGCCACTTGCCGTCTCCTCCCTTCATACGCTCCTTAGTGTCCTCCTCTATCTTAAGGTTCATATCGCGGAGCTTCACCCTTCGGGAATAAGGAAGTGCCATGATTTCAGATGGTTGCCATCTCAGCAGTCTTCCAAAAAACGTCAGGTCTCCCAGCAACATCTCCTCGGCCCCAAGGGGCCTAAGGAGCAATGGAACATCGTCAGCAAACTGGCCCCTAGGATCTACTCGGAGTCCTTGGGGAAGAAAAAATCCGGCTGGCCAGCGTCAAGCACGGACTCGTACTCAGAGTCACAGCTGTCGCAAGACAGTTCCAGGGAAGTGTCAACACCACCCTCGTTAGCCCTGAACCACTGGCGAATAGCCTTGCGGTCACGCGTAGTCAGCTTCTTGACTGTCTTGACTCCAGCTGGAGCGCCGTCTAGCTCCACAAGGCGAGCCATAATGTTCAAGCTCAGCACGTCTCCGCGCTTCTTGCCTCGCGTTGCCTTAGCGATACGAGCCTCGCCTTCGCCAGTCATAACGGCCAGCGTAGCCTTACGGCCAGAAGGAAGGGTGAGGGTCTGCTCACGCAGCTTAGGGTCTGGAGCCTCCTTAACGTCTAGCTCAAGAAGATCAACCTCATGGTCGTTCTTGGCCCCGCAGTTATCGCACTGCGAGCTAAAGCTGTACTCTGATCCTAGAGACAGAGAGCGCACAGCCATGAGGAGCACAACACGGTCCCCTACAGTCATACGGCGAACCTGAAGCTCGATTGACTTCCTGTCTGAGATGTCACCAAGCTGCGTAACACAGTTTGAGAGGACCTTATCGATCTTCTCGTGACCCTTCACCGAGTTACTGATAAGGATGTCTTCTTCCTCACCAGTCATCTCTCGCAGCTTCACAACCTTATGCAGGTTGCCCTCTGAATCGATAACACCACCAGGCAGCGTAAGCACACCATCCATGATCTTGCCGAACGTCAACTGGTTGAGGTCTTCCTCAACGTCTTCTACTAGCGTCCCAATGGTTTGAGCTTCGCTCATTTGTCTACTCCTTCAGCTGCTTCCAGCTGTGTCTCAATGGATCTAAGTTGATCTCGAACCATACGTAGTGAGAGCTTCTCTCCTACGCCATGCATGAATTGGATAAGAGCCAAGCGGGCGATGTCTGATTTCGCCACACCTAGCTCTTTAGAGAAGCGCCCGAGCTTATCGTGAAGCACTCTCTTCAACCGCAGGTTCCAGCGTATTTCGTCGTTCACTGATTAACCTCGTCTACCGCTGTCTACTGTGCCAGATTGGCACATTTTCGGTGCCACCTACACTCAGGCTACACTCCGTTCATTCGGATCGCAATAGTACGTAGGAAAGCCCGCTGGAGCAGAGAGCTACAACGGACTAAAACCTGCTGGACCTATGACTCAGAGATAGCGAGTTCCTCAAAGTAGGTTGGCTGGATCTCCAACTCCGCTATAGCTATCTCTTGGTTGGTAGCGTCTAGATCCGGAGCACAGGTAACACGCACTGGTATGCAGTCATGCAGCAGCCAAGCCTTTGCAGGCTCTCCATCACGTCGGTTCATTGTGAGAAGTAGGTTCTTACGGGTGTCTGGATATCCATAGAGTGATGAGTGAAACCAGTTGTAGAAATCACTGTCTCTGCCGGCCATGCCGCGACGAAGAGTCACAGAGCTAACGCTGGCGCGTCTTACGAATGTTCTAGCAAACGGGAACGTACCTTCGGATATCTGAAAGGTCTCAGCCTGAACAACGAGACCACTCACAGAGGTGAAGCCAACTCCGTTACTCTCACCGCCGTTGAAATCAAAAGGATCTCCTTCAAGTCCGAAGTCACCTGTGCCGGTAACGTCGCGAAGGCTGAAGGAGAAGCTCTGTAGGAAGTCGGTGTTTTGAGCGCGAGCCATTGGCTGCTTACCCCATTGCGTTGCGCAGCTTGGGCTTCAACCTAGGACGGCTGCTGTCTACCGTCTTTGTCAAAGCGTTGGCAAGACCCGAGCCTTTGCCGGAAGATGTCTTTACCTTCATACGCTTGTGGACGCTCTTGACCTTGCCTTTGACCTTAGCCTTAGGCTTGGGGTCTGTTTTCTTCTTGAGGCGCTTCTTCGGCTTCTCAGGAGCTTCTGGTCGCTTCTTAGCGTCGGCGTCTTGATCTGTCTTTGACGTGTCCTGCTTATCTTCGTCGTCGTCGGACTTTTTGTCCTTGCGCTGAAGCTTAGACTTCTTACGGCGTCGTCCTTTGGCCCGCAGCTTAGTGCGTTGTCCTCCAGGCTTGCCTGCGGAAGAGTCGCTACCTTGATCACCAGGAGTTGGTGCTGCAGAAGATGAGGGATCGTCCTCTCCCAGCACTCTGGCGACCAAGATACGAATATGGCTATCGACCTCGTGAAGATTCACGCGGCGCTCTTAGATAGCGCCGGGAGAAGGCGTAGCGTCAGTCTCTGCTGCCCCTGGACTATCAATCTCAAGCTCCTCAAACGCGATATCGATCTCAGCGAGACTGATGTCCTCTGAAGTTCCTTCCAGGTCAGCTGCGGCCTTTACACGAAGCGGGAAGGCTTCAAGGCAGCGGTAGATCTTCGAAGGAACACCATCAACACCACGGGGATCTTCACGATGAAAGTGATAGATCTCAATGTCCGTGCGATAGGCGCGGCCCTCGATTGCATTCAGGATCCAGTCGAAGAAGTCACTGCCGCGCTTAGTCACACCCTGTGACAGCGTCAGATCGTTCTGCGTGGGGATACCCGGCTGCTTGCGGGTGTATCGGTAGATTCCTTCGCGATACTCGGCGATACCGAGAGTCGTCTCTGGAACGGTGACCGCCTGAAACCCAGCAGAGGGAAACAGAAAGTTATTAGGCTCGCGCACGTGGAACGCGAAGCCCTGAAAGTAGTCCGTGCTCAATGCGCGTGCCATAACAAGCTCCTTAATGCAATCAGTTGCATTACTGTCAGTTTACATCCGCAGCGACCGCTGCACGAGTGGTTATCCTCAAGACTTTTCGCTCATGTAGGCGCTCATAGCAGCCTTCATATAGCTCATAGCCTTCTTACGAGAACTAGCCATGTTGTCGTCAGTCATGGACTTCAGAGAGCCCATAGACTTCTTCATGCATCCCATGCAGGACTCATGTGAGTCGTCAACAGCGTTGGCGTTGACGTCCTCCTGACCACTACGCTCAACGACGTCATTCTGGCCGAAGATGTCTAGGTCAAATTCCGGATCCGCTGCCATTTGGTTGTATGGAGTGAAGATACCCTCCATCAAGTTAGTGGCTTGGGCGGCTAGGTTACGTGCTCTGCTTGCACGGCTCATAGTAATCTCGTATCCCTGTTACTTGTTAGATCCGCACTGCGGTCTTTTGCTGGAAGCGCACGACGACGAATTCAGCAGGAAGGTTGAGGGCGACACCGATATCCACATTGATGATTCCGTTATCAATGTCTTCTTCAGTGTTGTTAGAGCCGTCACAGATGATGAAGAACGCGTCCTTCTTCGTGAGTCCTGCGAACAGGCCAGAGTCGAAGAAAGAACTGAAGTCACCAAGGAGGGCGCCGCGAATACGAGTCTGCAGTCCACGTCCGTTGTTCTCAAAGACGAACTCTTGGAGACGGATGTAGGCAAACTCTTGAAGGAACATGAACGTGCGCACTGGACCAATGTGCTTGAAGTTATCCTTCAAACCGGTCTGACCGGTCTGACCCGTGCGAGCACCCCAGATCGCGAAACCTTGAGCAGCGGTGTTGACGATAGGGTTGAGGCGACGCTCAAAGAGGCGCCTCTCATCAGTCTCGTCCAACGTGAACTCTGGTCCCTCGGCACCAACAATTGCTCCGTCGATCTTGCCCGCAGGGGCCTTACTGACGTTCTTGTTGGAGTCGGTGCGAGCGAAGATACCGGCGACAACACCAAGTGCTGGGACCAGGTCCACAGGACCGGTGGAGGAGTTGCGCCAGCGAATGCCGGGGTAGTAAGCGGAGTAGCGACGGCTGTTCCGGTTAAGGCTGTTCTGCTTCCACACCAGAGCCTCGTCCACAGTAGCTCCCAGTGGAGCCTGCAGAAGGACAAAGCGGTCACGGCGAGTGTCAGCGTAGTCAACCTGATCCTGAGCAACAGTAGCGTTGCCTGCAAAATCTGGAATCACGACGTTGACGATATCCCGAAGCTTGTCGAAGGAATACATACCAGCGCGTTGAGCGATCAAGTCTGGGTGAGTCACTTCGTTACGAGTGATAACGTTCACACCATCGGTGCCGCCAGCCATGGAGTAGTCATTGGTGGAGGGCAATTGTGTGTAGTTAACAGTGACAGCAGCGGACGCGGCTGGAACAGCAGCAAACGTTACGTCGTAGGCGCCAGTCTCGTAACTGACAATGTTGTTGCCGCTTGGGTCAACTGCACCAATCAGGTTACCGAAACCGTCGTCCGTAACAAACTGAGCGCCGGTAGCGATCACCACAGTGTTGCGGATAACCTGTGGCACTGAAGCGAAGGTCCCGCTGAATTGAGCGCTAAGGCCGGTGGCCAAGCCCAAAGACTCTCCGGTGACCAGGTTGGCGGCGAAGAAATCAGGGTCTCCACCAAGACCTTCAGACAGCGTGATCAGTGAAGATCCACTGAGTGGGTCGTTGAGCACGGTCAGTGCATAGTCGGTGTCGGTGCTGACCAGGAACTGCACACCCTCGAATACTTCCGTGGCCAGTAGCGCACCAAAAGCATCGGGCTCTTTGATCAGAATGTCGTACTTGTCCCACTCAGGAGTAGCCTCGTCCAGAGCGTTCACGTTACCGCGAATCTCAACAACTACTGTGTTGCCCCAGGTGCCAACGTCCTTAGCAGTGAAAATCCACTTGGCAGGAGCGTCAATATCGACGGTAGCAGGCAAAGAGCCGTCAGGAACGACGCGCACGACGACAGCGACGCGGCCATCGTTCTGGAAGAACTGTTCGGTAGTCACTCCAACCAAAGACTCAGGAATCTTTGGTCCGAATGTCCTGACGAACTGGTCAAGGGAGCGCACCTTCGTAGGCACATTCGTCGGACCACGTTGGGTACGACCGACAATTCCCATTTGTGAAGGTGACACACCTTCAGTCGCGGGAGACGGATCTACCTCTTCGATGTAAACATCGGGCTTGGTTTTTTCGACCATTTCGTTTTCCTCCTGTTATCTCTATTAAGAGATAATGTCCGCGATCTGATAGGTGCTGCCACGGTAAGACACCCGTGGCATACCCTTCTTGTTTTTCTGTTCAATCTTAGCTGGCGGCTTGGTGCTGGGACCAGGTGCCTTAATAGCAACGTTCGTAAAATTGTCCGGTAAAGTAGCGCCTAATGGAAATAGCTTACGGCGACCACGCATAGCAAGACGGATATCCCGCAACTGCGGGTCAGCCTGGAAAATGCTATTCCTGGGGTAAGACACTACAGATCCATTTTCGTAATCCACGTTGATAGGCGTGGCAGACACAACTCGGTACCAAGACATTCGAGACCCTTCGGCGTAATGCGCCATTTTCAACAACCTTCTACTCTGTCCTTCGGGACAAGGTCAATTTGAGGATAACGCATTGAGGGGTATATATCCTCACCCGCGAGATCAATTTCCCCTTGCACCCGGTAAGACACGGAATAACCAATACCTCTATCCGTCAACGATAGGACCTCGCTCAAGTCAGCAGGCCCGCTGTCCATGAACACGTTGTAAGTGCGCACGTCACCTAGATTGTCCGTTACTCTTACAAGACTTTGTAGTTTGAACGCTTCTAGAATCCTAAATAGGATGGGCTGAACCCAGTTCTCGTAGCGGTGCCAGACCTCTATCGTGTAGGTGATATCGAAAGGAGAGGCTTGTTCTTTGGAGCAATACTTAGTGTGACCGTCCAAAGTCGTGCCAAGTGGCTCAGCTGGGAGTTGAATGGTCACCGGCTCTCCAGCTGGCGAGCGATACTCCTCAGCACCTGGATGTAGGCGCTCTTTAGCCGGATCCCAAGAGTCTCGGTTAACTACAATCCTGGGGAACCTGTCGAGCATCGTGGTTTGCTCTGGGTTCTTCTTACCAAGAACAGGAACAAAGTCGTTCGCCTCAGGCAGGTTCTTGATCGGCAGAACATACTCTCGTATGGATGGGTCAGGGTGAGGGATCGCGCCAATAGTGCGCACCATGCCGTCATCAAAATGCCGGATCCAGACACGGCCAGTTGGTGTGCCGTGAATACGAGGCCTAGGTGATGCGTTTCCAGTAAACTTTGCCATCTCAAATCATGATACGAGGGCAAACTACGAGTGACAAGAGAGTAGCAGTCCGCGAGCTACTTAGTGACACGTTTCACGAAGCCCTTAATTTTCTTCAAGTCACTCTTGCGAGCCCTAACGTCCATGCCTTTAGCAAGTCGACGCTGGTGGCCCCTGTACCTTGGATTATTTAGCGCCTGCTGCATTGACTTCGTGAACGTCCTATTGCCTTCCATTTGACGTAGAACACGAGCCTTGTTGAGAACAAGATTAGGTCGCCAGTGTGGCACGTGTGGCACACCAGGAAGTCCGTACTCCATACGCATAGCCAAGTTCTCTAGGTCAAACAACGATCCCTCGCGCAGCTGGACACGATCACCGAAAGGAATGCGAGCTTGCTTCAGGTACTTGTTAACTATCTCAAGCTGTGGCGCGTTCAACTTGCGAATAGCCTCTACCTCTGCGGGAGTCACCTTCCGCATAGTCACAGGAGACCCGACCTTTACTGGAGGCAGTTGGTCTAAAACCCATGGATCAAAAGCAGCCAGAATTGCGCCTGCTGGGTCATCGACGCTTCCAGTCTCTCGTGAGAAGTAGTAGAGCGTAGTCCGAGCGTCTGCGTTAGAGAGTCCTACTGGTGCGAATCCGAATACAGCAGTAATGGCAACGCGCTTACCTTCGGAGATAACAGCGGTCTTGAGACCGTTTCTGTAAGCATTGAGGGCGAATGTGCCACCCGGTATAGATCTGGCGACTTGGTCACGGACGTTGATGGTCATCTCACGCAAGAACATGCGTTGAGACTCTACGATGCGTGACTTTAGGATCTTTCTTACAAAAGAGATGTTCTGCTTAGATCCCGACGTCAGTTTTGTGCGTATCACCGTCTGCCCCTATCAGAATTACAGGAGTCGATACTATGCAATCGATTGCACCGGACTTGCGAGTGCAGTTATCGAAGATACCTTGGTCATCCTTGGCGATTGCTAAACGGCGGCCAGCGCCTACTACATGCACTCCTACCAAGTCGTTGGACTGCCCTGACAGAAAGCAGAAGTGAGCCCAATCACCGTCTGGTAAGGGACCGTCGTAAGAAGGAAATGAGCGACCAGACAACGGCCCACCGCACTCCTTCTTGTTACAGGAGTCTTCTCCGTCGTCCCTGCCCTGCCAGTAGTGACGACACATGGCGCAAGGGAAAGCTAATCCCTGCGCCACAGCGTCTCGGACACGTAGTGGATCCATTAGGACCTAACCTAGTAGAGTTTCCGGATCGTCGCGCTCTTCATAGTAGTCCTCGCCACCAGGCAAAGGCTCGCAGCCTAGGCCACCAGGACCAAAGAATGAAGAACGGTCTAGGCGTTGCCTCGCCGCATCTTGGCGGTCCGCTTTACGGAACGCCGCTTCAAGACCGCCCCCAAGTTGGACAGAATCCTGAGCAGATCTGTGTTCTGAAACGTTTGTCCAGTGCCTGGACTTGCGCCCTTGTTGTAATGCTTCAGGTGCTTGGCGGGAACCGCCTCGTACCCGTCGTCGCCTGGTCCGTCTGCGTACGGGGGGATCGGACATTTGGCTAAGGAGGAGTGGCGGGAGTGCCTCCTCTGAGGACCTCCGCATGGGCCCAGGATCTGAAGAGGAGCATTCGAGGGAACGACGGCGGGTGTGGCCACTAGCTCGCAAAGCTGCGAGAGCGCTGTATCCATCGCTCCCAGCTGTTGACGGTCCATAACTCACCTCCTGAATAAGTGCTTGCTCTGCGATCTCCGGATCCATGGGGCGACCGCCTTGGATGTAGCCCCACTCTCGAAGTAATTGATCTATACGTCGCGTACCACCACGCGGGGACGAGAAAGAACTCGGCCCAGCACAGGAGGATTCGTCGTACAGAGGCGCAGGCTCAAATGAATGCCCGAATGACTCGTACACGAGGACTAGCGAGCGCTGTCTAGGTTACCGCCAGAGCTACGTCCAGCCTTACCGAGACCAAGCGCAGCCGAAGGTGACATGCGACCGTAGTGCGCAAAGTCATTCGTGTGCTTAGTGTGGTTGTAGCCAGTGATACCAGCGTCGCTAGGCTTCACTCGCTCACTACCAGCAACAGTTCCCTCGTCACCAAGACCGAGGCTACCGGCGACGCTCTTCTGGCTGTTGAACTGATTCTGGTGCTGCGTGTGTTGCGCACCAGAGATACCAGCACCGCGAGCGGGGCCAGCACCAACAGTTGTGTTGGCGGGACCAGCAGCACGCTCACCGGCGTTCTGCGTGGTCTGGTTTGGGTCGAGCATCTCGCTCAATTGAGTGAGAAGTTCGTCTACAGAGTTGAGGTCAATCATGTTATCTCCTTGAGAGCATTGTCACCTCATTCCGGTGACGTCCATTTAGCTTACCAGATGTTTATGAGGCGAGGGCGTACCCGAGGGCTTTCTTTCTTCGATTAAGGCGAGAACTGCGGTCCTTCTTGGACTCACTACCACGAGCCTTCTTAGCGTGTGCCAGGGCCGCTTCATACTGTGCCAAGCGCAGCTTCCAGACATCTGCCGGCTTCTTTGGGTCTGTGGTCATGCCGCGACCTGGCGTCTGAGCAGTGCCGTAGGCCAGATTCAGTTCGTTGACTGGGTCCTTCAAGAAATCGGCTGAGAACTTCCAGTTCTGTGACTTATCCGCGTTTGTGACTATGGAGGCAACCTGGCGCACGATTTTGGCGCTGTGCTGGTGCCCTCCGACAGCCTGTTCTGTCATCACGTCGCCATGAGCCCAAGCAAGCTCAAGAGCGTCGTCTTCACTCAGCTTCTTGTTTAGCTGCACAAACATGGCGATCAAAACCTTCAGCGGGCCTTTTGGGCCCTTCTTGCCTTGAGCGCGAGAGATCCGAATCTCCGCGAACTTGTCCTGCGCGTTAGGCCAATGCGTGGTGCCAACTCCAGCAGGGACCTTTAGCTTAGCGTAACGTCCGTGAGACGCCGCCAACGTTAGTTGCTTCTCGTTAGCTTTAACGAGCCTGATAAACCCCTTCAACTTGGCCTTCACCATCTTGGTGATTTCCTCTTTAGAAGAGTCGGCCTTCATATTGAACTTGGTCAGGTAAGTGACTTTTTTGTCAAACGCAGAGGGGTCACTTTTATCGTAGCCAGCCTCTCCATGACCGAAGGAGAACTTGCCCACCTTAGCTGGCCACTTATCGTCCATGTCTAGGACGTTCTCGACACCGAAGTTATCAAGGTTGGATTTCGCTTGTTTCTGCGACGCCTCTGCTCCCTTCGTCGTCTTCTTCTGCTTCTTCTCGTAAGCAGTCAGGAGTTTCGCAAGACGCTTATCACCATCCAACAAGAATTTGTTGATCGTTCTGGTCACATAGGTTCTCGGTTTACCGGGCCCTTCAGACCAGTAGCCTTCGTAACCAAGCTTCTTGGGATTAGTGTCACGCTCAAGAGACCGGGTGTGCTCTTTTGATAGTTCCTCGTAAGCAGCTGCTTGCCTATACGGAGGACGGCCTCCCTTAGAAGGGATAATCAGATCGGCGGATAGAGACCTGGCATTCTGCAACATTCTGCGACTGGTATTAAGCTCGGCCGCAGTTGCGTCACGCTTGGACTTCCCCTCTACCTCCTGCTTGAGCCCTGTGATTGCATTGAGGTCAACTGAAACCTCGTGAGGAGTCACCAGAATAGTGTTACCGGGCTTGCTGATAGTGACCCTCATATTGACCACTGTGGCTTCAAACGTGTAGTCACCTGACTTCACTTGAACGCCAAACGGTACCTTAGCCGTTACTAGGTAGCGGCCTTTAGCTTTATTAACAGCCTTGATGCGCTTCACTCCCAAGTTCTTCATGCGCATAGCTGTCAACTCGCGCATACTTTTAGCTTTGTCCTCACCGGGCCACTTAAGGAGACGAGGCTTCAAGGAGTAAGACAGATCCGCCTGTATGGTGCCAGGAGTATCGTGCCTTCCCAGATCTACGGGAGGGCGGTTCTGAAACAACTTGCTAATCCAGCCGCCCATAACGGAGAGTGAGTTCTCTTGGAAAGAGTCTTCCACGGAGTTCTTAAAGTCCTCGTTCGAGAACGTCAGTCCTTTAGCAACAAGGGCGTCAGAAATAGTATTCTTTTTGTTCACCTTCACGATGATGGTGCTGCTAGAAGGCGTGCCTTTTGCCTTCTTTACTACTTTCTTCGGCTTGAGGCGTTTCGTCACCTTCTTGACCTTAGGACCGCCTCTTGCTGCTTTCAGACGCTTCAGTTGATTCTTGGTGGGAGGCTTTACAGCAGCGACTGTCTCAGCAGCTGTCATTCCTTTAATGGCGAATCCGTGCTTTTCCTTCCAACCGGTCGGAGGCATCTCACCGCCGTGGTCTGGAGGAGATAGAGCCTTTCCTGACTTAGTCTTCCTTACAGGAATCCACTTGCCCCAGGGATTCTTTACCTGGCCTTTCTTTTTGCCCTTCCAATAGACGTTGTCTTGCCAGGGCCTCAGCTTGCTCTTGGGCCCTCTCTTCTCTCTCGGCTTGAAGCGGTCACCAGCGGTGTTTCCTCCGCTCTGACCACCGCTTCTAGTTCTATTGCGACCGGCCTCTATGAGCGCGTTTACGTCTTCGATAGTAGTGCGCATCAGACTCTCCTCATATCACTTCGTGTAGCGACTACAGCGAAGTCCATACCACTTAGTGGTCGAACAAGTTGAACATGGCAATCGCTCTCAGAGAAGACCTTCATGACCCTCTGCGGGGTCCATACGGACGGCTGACGATCACCCTTCAGTGCGTGGTCTGGCTTCTTAAATTTGAAGCGATCCCAGAACTCGATAACTGACACGTCACTGTGTGACGTCATGAATTCTACGAGTTGGCGCAACTTTGAGTACTGGCCCGAGCCTTCTCCAAAGTTCGACGTGACACCAAAAGCCACAGAGACGTCAAAGTGATCACGAGGTAGGTCCTCTTCGTTTATAGAGAGAACGTTGCCCCTCCTAAGATTCGCGGTGATGTTTGGGTAGCTGTGAGCGAACTCCGACAGAGAGTCTTCACTACGGTCCACCCCATAGTATGCAACGTTCTTAGACTGCTCACTCAGGAGCCATTTGTAAAGCAGCCCTTTACCGCAACCAACGTCTATGACGTGGTCGGCGTTCTCTAGGAGGTTCTCTAGGATCGCGTACTTGGCAAAAGACTCAGACTTAGTTGACCATCTTGTGTGGTTATTACTGTCGTCTGCGAGCCCGTACTCTTCTTCAAGCCAGTTGGTGCCTTCTACCTTAATGACCTTGTGGTTCTTTACGCAGCGACCGTAGACCATCTTACCGCCTGCTTTGGTGCAAGCAGAGACTGCAGCTTCTTTGCTGCTGCCTTTTGACTTCTCTGCCTTCTTAGGCTTCTTGTCGCTCTTCTTAGACTTCTTCTCTTCGTTATCGTCATTCTTCTCTTGCTCGTCAGAAGGCTTGGTGACTGACGACTTAAATTTCGAGAATGACTTTCCAAAGCTGCTCATAGCAGACTTAGCGTTGGTAGACGTAGCCATGTTAACCAGTGTGTTAGCAGCACCAAAGACAGCGACGACTGGGTTGAACGCACCACCTGTGGCTACAGAAGCAGCAGCAGACGCGGCTGTCAGCGCTCCCATCCAAACGATTGTAGCTCGGTCTTTAAACTGCCTCTTCTTCATTGACTTGCCAAGCGCGACCCTGTTCTTTTCGATAGCTGCGTGCACGCCTTCCATGCGACCCATGAAATCAGACTTGTCAACGTTGCCTTTCTGTAGGTCGGAGGCCAGCTTATCTAGATCACTAAGTTGCTTACGAACCTCTTTGAAGAGGACTTTGTCGCGCTTCTTTGACTTACTAGCTTCTAGCGCATAGGTGGCAAGAATATTACGGGAGTCGTCAATGAAGTCCGAAGCGTTGACCTCGCGATCAGTCTTGGCCCACTCAGAATTCCAGCCCTCTGACTCTTCACGTATGACACCAAGCATACGAGCCATGAGTGACTCAACAGTCTCCTCTTCCTCACCAGGAGGAGCAGCTGGAGTGACGTCCGGAGTAACAGAAGCGATTCCTGCGGGCTTCTTTTTGTTCTTCCGCTTCTTAGGCTCAGAACCGCCCTTGAAGCTACCGGCCTTTAGGCCGCGACTCTTGCGAGAGTTGGACTTTGGCATCTCATGAGTATGCCCACCCGCTGGCTTAACGACGCCACTCACAATCTTGTGCGTGTGACTTTCTTTGTCGTCTGTCTTGCCATCGCCCTTGTCGTCAGTGTAGGCGCGGTGCCAATGAGACTTAATAGCGTCACTCTTGGAGACACTCGTCTGTCCGGACTTAGTTGCGCCTGTGGACTCAGCATCGTCGCCTTTAGTCTCCTTTGGAGGAGCGGCGGTATCAACAGGAGCGCCTGCTCCTTCTTCGGCTAGGCGCACCATGTTGGCTAGCACCTCGTCAATACGGTTCAAGTCCATGACTTAGTCCCAAGGTCGAAGAGGATCGTTAACGTGATCCTCTGGTGGTCTGTAAGGAAGGCCAGTCTCGGCTGCGTCGTCAGCATGGTTATCTGACGGATACTTTTCTCTGTCAGGCAGGTTCTCTTTGCGGGAAGGAACGTACTTGCTGCGTTTCACGCCCTCTACTTCAACCCAGGTGTGCTCCATATCCGGAGTAATGTAACCCTGACGTGAAGTGCGCTCAACGTCTAGCCAAGCGTTGTAGTTACCGCCCAAGAATATGACGTCACCTACGCGAGCTATGTCCTTGATGCCAACAGAGAAGTCCTTGCCCTCTAAGCGGTCCACACAGCCCCCTGAGAGCAGAGAGTAGACAGGCATGGCGAGAGTGTAGGTTGTGGTCTTTGAAGCTCCTCTTTCGCCTGGCTCGCGTTCAGAGGAGCGGTCAGTAACGATAATGGAGACTGGGATTGGATCCCTGAAGTTCCACACCTCTTCTACTCGGTCATCTGAGCCAGGAAGAACAGGAATAGCAGGCTCGCCGTAAAGCATGTCGTATTGCATGCCTGTGCCCTGAGGACCAGGAGCCTGACGTTCGAATTGATCTATTTGGACGTAGTACTGAGCAGTGACACCGTTTATCTTGGCGTATTCAGCTGCGTAGCGCTGTTGTAACAGAGTCTGACCGCTGCAGTCCCATGAAGGACCCTTTACAGGGTCGCAGGGGACGGCGAACTCAATGTCGTCAGTGCAATCACCTTCTGCCACGTTGTCTCTGCTCCGATTGAATCACTCTAGTCAAGCACGTCAATATCAGTGACCTTAGTCATGCTTCTATTGACGTACACCTCGATCTCCCACTTTCCACGCTTCTCGTACCACTTGGGGAAGAAAATCAGTCGCTTACCACTACCGCTGCTCTCAACACGAAGCACTGGTCCAAGTTGCCTGGCCAATGTTCTGATTGCCGGGACCTTACTACCGAACGCCCACTTCGTCGCTTCTGGCAGTTCTGTAACGAAGGCGCTGGCAATCATCATACGCTGACGTGTATTGAGTCTAAGTGACCCTCGTTTGCGTACAGAACGTGCGACCTGCTCTTGATGTGTTGTCATTTCCTCCTGTCGTTGACCACGTCGTTGCCTTAGTTCCTCAACATCTTTCACGATCCGTCGCATTAGCTCGTGTAGCTTCTGCTTCATTTCGGAGTCCTTCTCTAGTAGGACTCTATCGATTCTATCCCGCCACGCGGCATTTTCCTCAGTCTTAGCGTGTCGTGCCACGTTTTCTCGCTTTCAACGACAAGGAGTCGTCTTTCTGAGTCTTCTGCAGCTGCCTAATGAGCAGGTTGAAGTGGTTCTTCTTCTTAGTCTGGTCTTTTTGCTTGCGCCTCTCGCGATCTCTTGTTCGACCAGTAGAGGTGAGCTTCATAATGTCGAGCGGCTGCTTGTTGTCTAGGCGACCGGACTTTCGGAGACCGGTGCAGCAGATTGCAACCGCACCTTCGAACTGCTTTCGCAGGTCACCAGTCAACTGCTTGTCCATCATGATTCCAGAGATGCACCTGACTACTAGGTTAGGAGTCTCGTCTGGATTCTGAATGATCTTGGTGGCTGTGGGTATCCAGTGCTCTTTCTTCTTGCCGGATTTGCGAGAAGGCACTACCTATACCCTGGGTTTCCATACTTGTCGATGAATAACTTCTCCTTTGGACGCTGCCCATGTTTCTTTAGCGTCTTCTTCATCCGCTTTAAAAGCTTCTGCTGCTTTTTCTTCTGCCTAATCTCAGACGTAGTCGGCTTCCTGCGTGGGTGAGTCTTGAAAGGCGTAGGCTTTGTCGGACCGCTGGGGTTAGTCGGTTTAAGTCCAAGGTCTATTAGGTCAAGGTCTGTTGGATTACCCACAGTCCTTAGATGCTTCATGATGTCGTCAATGCGACTCAAAATGTCAACTGCGCCGCCGCGACCATCTGGCATAACAACGGTGACCTTGCGGGTCTTACCGGGCAGGGTCTTGTGTTTTTTGAGGTATCGCATAGCAGCAATCAAGCGCTGCCACCTTCTGTCAGATTTAGGAGGGCCTGACTGAACGGCGTTCATAAGATCGTTCATTCGCGACATGAACTTAGGGCCTACCTTCTTACCGGCAGACAGCCATTTCCTCTCCTTTTTTACAGTAGGGACTAGGTCACGATTACCGAATACGCGAGAAGCGTAATCGTGCATCCACTCCAGTCCGAGGTCAAACAACTCACGGGCCTCGTCGTCAGTCTCCGGAGGCCGGAGATAGTTCTCCTCTGCCAGTAAGTCCTCCAATTGCTCTAGTAGACTCGTGATGTGTTTTGACATTACTGTCCTAAACCTTAATGACCTTATGGTTTTTCACGCATCGTCCGTAGACCATTTTGCCACCGGCTGCGGTGCAAGCGGATTCAGCGTCGTCAGTAGGAGCCTTCTTCTTGAGGCGCTTCCCTTTAGCTGGCCTAGCAGGCTTCTTAGACTTGCCACCGTAGAGCTTCGCGAAGTCATCTGTAGCTTTGGCGTTGGCTGCATTCATGCGCTTGGCGATGTTATCGAGTCGTGTGCCTCCGCGATAGGACAGCGTCCACAGGAGTTGGTATTCCTCGTCCGACGACTTTCCTTTAGCAGCCGCAGCGCGTGCATAAGCTATCTTCGTGCGTTGCTCATCTTTATCACTGCGCTTGTTTGACGTAGGCGGAAGATATTCCTTCTTAATCTTGCCGCGTGCGTCGAGCATCGCTTTCGGATCTTCCTTCGAAGCCTTGCGGAATCGTCGCTCGTTACCGAATTCTTTCTGCAAGCGCTTGAGCACATCTGGATCGTATTTGGTCAGGATCTTGCGCAGTCGCGTTCCTTCTTTGAATCCATTTCGCATAGAGCTTGCTGGGAATCTGAAGAGTCGTTGCAGCAAGGAGGCCTTTGGTTGCGCCTCCTTGAGAACAGCCGCTGCTAGGCCAGCCTCATAAGCCGCATCGGACTTCTTCATGGCAAACCCGATAGTGTTTATGAGTGCGTTTCCGGCGAGCGCAAGACCGATAGCACCGACAATTGCGCTTTCGGTGAGTTGCTTGTCAGCAGCTACTTCTAACTCGCCGAGTAATTCGGTAATAGTGAGCGTGTGTTCCCTCATTACGTGGGACCTAGCCTTCTGACTTAAACCTTAAAACAGGTCTCGGCCCAATGCGCGAAGAGCGGCACCGGTCTTATTAGACATCAGCTTCTGCATCTTCAGACTGCTCTTGGACTGAGCCCAGTCTTCGAAGTCCGCGCTCTTACCAAGGGAAGATACCGGCACACTGCGCAAGAAGGTCTTCAAGTGCCCTCTTAGCTCCTTTGCGCCCGCCTGTATGTCACTCTTCACAGAGGTCACAAACGTGTCGTAAAGGTCTGCGTAGTTAGAACCCTCAAGAAGGTCGTTTACGTCCTCAAGAATTCGTTGGATTCGTTCTGGTCTGCTCATCGATATTACTCCGCGAAGAAGAAGGCTGGTTTGAATCTATGAAGAACGTAGTCGTTCAACTCAGTCTCGCGCTCTTTAGCACGAGCTAGTAGGTCTGCTCCGTTGAGATCCCTCTCGCCTCCAGGCACTGGGAAGGCTCCGAACTTAGAGCGGATCTCCCCTAAGCGGAACATGACCTCAATGATCATTCGCTTATACAGAGCTTCGCTTTCGTTGGCGGCTAGACAAGCCACCTCGAATTCATTCGATAGAAACTCGACCACGATAGTGCTGGAACCTTGCAGATTCCTATCAGTGGGGTAGAGCCTTAGCCTGCGGCTGTATTTGTCGTAGTCCCAGTCGCTGTCTGCGCTCAAGAGCTTCTTGGACATTTCCAGATGCTGGAGGATCTGGAGAAGGCCGCTATCAGGCCAGATATCTCGTCCACCCTGACCCATTGGGTGCTCACCGTCTGTAGACATACCAGAGAGGCCACCCTGACCCCTAGCGTTGCTATAGGCGGTAATGTGACCACCGGCCCCTCCAAGTCCCAAAAACGTAACCGGAATGGTCGTATCAAAGACCTCCGGTGCAGATAATTGGAATATGGAGTTGTCTGGAAAGACCACCTCCATGACGTCCTCGACATCAGCAGCAAGGTCAAACTCAGTCTGACCTGTAGCTATAGGAACGAACATGAGCTTTGGCACACCACCAATGCGGTCCATGAACCAACGGCAGGCGTCTTCGTAGGCGTCAGACACTTGCTCTGTAGTTAGTTCAAGGCAGACAACTGGCGCTCCGAAATACCTAAGTACACGGCTGGTTAACGCCTCGACCGAGTCAAAAGAAGTGGCCATTTAAGGCCCCTACTGATCGGTAGTGTCGTGCTCGATGAAGGTCTGAGTGACCTCGTAGAGACTCTTGAGAATGAGTCCTTGGTCAGCAGCGTTCTCACGCAACTTCTCCAACACTTCTCCGATAGGGGGAATGTTAGCTGAGTCGCTGTCTTGGAGTTCGTCTGCCGACTCACGAAGATCATCCATGCTCTCAGTGAAAGCCATGAACCCTTCAAGCGCGGTGCCGAGTGACTCATTCAGCGCGTAGACAGTGCTCGCGTCTAGATCGCTCAGCACATAGAGAATGTCTCTCTTCTGCTCTGCGATATTGCGGGCGTTGTCTTTGAGCGAACCCTTGCTGTCCATCATCAGCATCGCAGAACCCTTGTAGAGGTTCTCCTGCTCTGCCAGTAGCTTCGAGAAGTTGATGCGTCCCATGGTGTGTCTCCTTAAGTGAGATACGGTGTGTCCAGGCCTTTATCTTCGCTCCTGAGAGCGCATTACGCCAGGGGGTTGTGAGCTTCTTCGTCCACGGTAACAGAAGAAATGCCTAGGTCATCAAGCGACTCCGGATAAGGAGTCTCAGGAAGGCTAGGCGCAATTCCGGAATCTGCGGACAACACAGAGGGAGCTACCTCACCAGAAGCTGGATCGTAGATGTCCAGAGGCACATGGTCAGGGGCGTCATGCAGGTCATTCGTGGGAGGAAGGACTTCGTTATGAACGGAGTTGTTGCTGCCTCCGTGCGCGTGAACAACACTGTCGTAAGCATCTGACACTTGCTTCTCTTCGGAGGCGTCTTCAGTGTGCTTAAGAATGCCTGGACGAGTCTTGCGCTTGTGCTCTGCCTCAAGAATACGCTCCTTGAGCGATCTCTTCGGAACGTCCGCACCGTTAATGCTGGGCACAGTCTCGGGAGGGGTTTCTACCTCTGGTGCAATTGATTGCACTGCCTCTGGTGCGTCAGCGATAACAGGAGCCAGGCTGTTAATAGCCTTCCGCAACTGACCCATAGGGCGCACAAGGTCTTCGTTGTACTGACTGAGGAACTTGAGCGCGGCCAGGGCTTGCTGCATATTAAGCTCCGCCATTTTCGTCATAGCTGCATGAGCAGCCATGAGGTCCTCGGACGTAAGCTCTACTTCCGGCTCTTCCTCAGGAGGAGCCACATATGGTCGGCGTCCTTCAAGCAATGCCTGAAGGTCTCCTAATCCTGCTTTGTCAATCGTAGTGCTCGACATGGTCTACTCCTTCATGGGTGGTCAACGGGTCACGGTCTACTTGTATCACTTGCGGAGAATAAATTCAGGCATTTAGATCATTGAACATGCGACGAATCTCAGGATCTAGATCGAGAGTCTCTCTCTCTGCCTCAGCTTCTGCTGCTTGGGCCTCGGCATCAGCTTCAGGTGTTTCCTGACCAGCCTTCTTCGCCCAAGCGGCTCCAGCTTTTGCCTGCATGTCGTCCAATTCTTTTCGTTGCCTACGGTTGAGAGGAATGTCCTTGCCGAAGTGACTACGAAGCTTCTTGCGAACGAAGTTAGGAATACGTCCAAGCCCATACCAGTTCCACAGGTTCTGTCGCCAAGAGTCTTCCATTTGCTCACGGTAGAGGGCCAGTGACTGCAAAGTAGAACCAATCGCCTCTGCGCCAACAGCATCAACCTTGTCGAGAGTATCCTCTAGAACCGCCTGGAGGCCATCCGCAATCTCAAGGAATGCCTCGTAGGCCACAATAGGACCCTTCTCTTTTGTCAGCACCATACGAAATTTAGGATTGGTGGCGTAATGCTCCGGTTGGTCCGAATCGAAGTCCTTGTTCTTCAGCTTTACGGTCTTCAACCCCCACTTAGCGTTACTAGGCATCCACCGCTTCTGGAACTTGTGCAGACTTCTGAAGAGCGGCTCAATGCGGTTCATGATCTCTGTTGAGATTCGCTCGCGCTCGGCTTTAATCTGGGCGTTACGCAGTTTCTCAGTAGGAGCGTTCGAAACTACTTCAATAACGGACTCCCCTACCTTCACTCGCTCCCTCTTAGCCTTGGACAACCTAGCCTTTAGCGCCTTCTTGACACGAATAAGAGCAGGGACGCGGAATTGTAATTTGAACATCTTCAGCATTTTAGGTCTTGTCTTAAAGACACCAGACAACTCTAGCTCTCTTATAAGGTGGACCTTTTGTGCACCAGAAGTAGGAGGCATGCCGGTGACTTTTTCAAGTTCAACCTTAAGCTCGTCCTTGGACATAGCCATATGCTTCTTAGCGGTAGACATGTGTCGCTGTACTGCGTAAAGCTTATCCGTCTTTTCCTCAGCTTTGCGCTTTGCTAGCGCTAGAGCATCCTCTATGTCCTCAAGGTCGTCGGATAACTTATCGTAAGCAGTGTCCAGAGCAGCAGGAACAGTGTCCCTACTAATCAGGTTGCGCACTGCGTTCAATTTGTTCATGGTCGCGGCATGTCGTCTACGAGCAGACTTTGGAGTCTCGTCGCGAATGTAGCCGGTGGTCTTTGAATAGTGAATGAGCCTACTGCCGGCTTTAAATAGTCCAATACCGGTCAGCACAGCACCAGAGGCGGCCATGACTGCTAAGGAGATAGGATCGAAGACCTCTCCCAACTGCTCTAGATCTTCACCCGCTTCTACAGCCTCTGCGAATGCCAACAGGTTTCGATCTAACCTATCAAGGTCGATGACTCCGTAGTTAGAGTCCCGATCTTCTTGCAGAAGGTTAGCAGGACGAACGTCTCGCACAGTCGTCTGGTAGTTATGCACACGAGAGGCCCTGAGGCCCTCGGGATCCATAATAGGAGCCAACTCCTCTGCGAGGAGGTTCATGTCCTTAGAGGCTCTTATGCGGCGCGTGCGGTTAGCGTGCGCGGTGATCTCGGCGCGGTGGGAACCGATCATGCCTCTGATAAAACTCATGCTGATCTCTCTTTATTCGTCAAACTTCGAGCGCTTCTTCATGCGCGGCTTCTTGAATTCCCGAACAACAACAGTAGCGATGTCCGCTGATACGCCAGCGTCTAGCAACGCGGCTCTCACAGCACTTGTCAGCTTAGGGCTACCGATTGACGGCAGTGTTATCTTTGCGTTGCGGAGAGCGCCTACGAAGGCGTGCAGTATGTTTGCCACTTCTTTGCCACGTGCGTTAGTCAGTTTGATAGACGGCTCATCAGCCTCTAGTAAATAACTAATACGGTTGGCACGATTCATTGTGATACTCCGGAAGTGGTATCTACAGTTTACGCGAAAGAGGTAGTTACGCGAGGGCATGCTACAAAAGTCAGCTTTTCACGGCAAATAGAAACGCACCCCTAGAGCAGGTGCTTAAGGCGATCATACTTGCGCCCAAGACGAGTAGTGGGCGTGGAGTCGGCATACAGCTTCTTCACTATCCCAGGCAGCGTAGGACCACCAATACGACTACTCCAAGCTCCCTTACCTTCTGAGATAGCGTGGTGAGACCCAAAGACGTCTCGGACCATCCACTCAAGCAAGGGCAGGGAAGCAGAAGACAACCCTATACGACCATCTACAGTAGTGCAGCCGTCTCCGTCAAAGTATCCGCGAACGAAGGACCACGCGCAGGCTTCATCAAGCCCAGTAGGAGGAATGAGCTTATCGCTCTTCTTACCAAAAGGAATCCAGTAGGGACTGGTGCTAAGAGTGTTGACCCATTCCTTGCCCCTCACCTCCAGGTAAGCGTATGTCTCTGGTAACCCTGTCTTCTTGTTCTTACGAGTCCTCAGTGCCACTTCCTGAGAAAGAGAAGCGTCCCAGCACAGTCGATCCAGTAGCTCGCGATCATTCTTATCAATACCGATGCGAACGCAGTAATCCCCATTCTTCGGAGTCCACTGTAAATGCCCATCAGCAGCTATGTAGCCAGCCCAGTAAGCGCGAGGCGGACTCACATGGCGAAAGAAGTCATGATCGTAGCTGTGCTTGAGGTAACCAGGATCGTTGTTCTTCCTAGACGTCACCTTAGCTTTCCGCAGGTGCCTGAGGATTCCTGTGTGAGAACTAAAGCCCATCTGGTCTGCAATCGATTGCATTGACCTGCCCTCCTCATAGAGACGGACGATCAGTTCGGGGTCAACACTGCCTTTGTAGTCCTTCACGACAAGGTGATCGGGCTTCACGCAGATATCGTTCTCGCATGAGTTGCTGACGTAGCCCCCGTACATCGTCCTGCCGACTAGGTGCAATGCGACGCGTCGTGCGTCGTAGTTGACGCTAGCAATGCGAACAACTCCGGACTTTCCTGATAGGGCGGCGGTCCACTTCCAGCAGGAATTGGTCTTGCGGACCTTTGCCCAGAAACGATTCTCTTGAAGTTTGGTGAGGGTTGGGTATTCTCGTATGACCATTGCATCCTCCTTTGGTGCGATTGGCGGTCCCGCAGTAGTTGGCGCTACTGCGGGGCATTTCTATGTACATAGCGCGAGGCGCTGAGATAGGTTATACCCCAACGCCTCGGCCTTGTCACTAACCCTGAATCAGAAGGACCTAAGTCCTTTCACTGTCACAGGTTGGAAACTGTAACAATTCCATAGAATTCGCTTCTCACGAGGAGCTTCGCGTAGCGAGTGCGGAGACCCTTACGCAGCGTGAAGTCACCGGGATCAAGGAAGGTGCCGGTAACCTGGAGAGGCACGTAAGGCGCGAAGATATAGCCGGTATCAACCTGGCTGTTACCCTGACGACCAACAAGCATCTTCGTGCGAGCGAAGTAGGGGTCAACGTAGACCGTCCACTTGCCCTGAAGCGTTCCGACCTTCATGATTCCACCGCTGAGGGTGACGTCTGAAGTCATGGTGAAGAACGGAGTAGCCTCAAGAATGGCTGCAACGTCCGGGGAGGTCACGATCCAGTTTGCGGGACCACGGTGGGTGCGCTTGTGGATGGCGTAGCTCACCTGGCTGATGGGAACAACAATGCCCCTCAGGTGCGAGGTGAGATCGACACCGGAAGGTGCCTTAGCGTCGAAGGACTTCTTGTTGTTACCCGACTCACCAGCAACGAAGAGGTCGTTGATGACTTCGCGGTCAACTTCAAGAGCCATTTCCTGAGCGGCATCGCCGACCAGGTTTGCGGTCATATCCTGACCCCAGAGAGCGCGAAGATCTTCTTCGGCCTCTGCGCTCCAGAGGAGCTTCATCTTGCGTGGCTTCGCCTTGATCTCGGTGATCTGGATGTCGAAGCGGAACTCTGGAACGTCAGGGTTGCCTTCCATGTTGAACTCGTAAGAGGTCAGCACTGGAACACCAGTAGCGGGCGCAGCCGAGAAGATCACGACGAGCGAGCCGGTGGTGTTGTTAACCTGCGAACCAGCAGCAATGAGGCCTGCGCCAGCGTCAACGATAGTACCGGCTGCGTTAGCAGTTCCAGCAATCGTGCCGCCGAGCAGAATGCTCAGGGTGCCAGGGGCGAGGGGAGTCTTCGTGGTGCCAGCGAAAACCGTGTTAGCGGCGTCACCAGTTCCAAGAAGTTGACCGTTGACGCGCTCCGAAGAGTAGTCACGGTCGAAGTTGAGGATGG
>Ga0233415_10000330_pt1 | contig 22812 bp, 17 predicted proteins | sample Na_anoxic_12_MG_FD_188631 | JGI IMG/M metagenome (GOLD analysis project Ga0233415, IMG submission 188631) | Seawater microbial communities from Saanich Inlet, British Columbia, Canada - Na_anoxic_12_MG | ecosystem: Environmental > Aquatic > Marine > Inlet | place: Canada: British Columbia... | reverse complement strand
CTCAAATTCTTAGTAATCCAGGAACTTATCTTGAACTACTAGTTAAAACTTATCTGTTTAAAGCTTTAGAAGAAGGTTTGGCAGGAGAAAAAATAAGATTAGATAAGTTTCCAATCTTTGTTAATGATTCTTTGGGTCAATTTTTTGATAAAATAGGCGTACTGGACCCTGGTAGCCCAGTAGGCGGAGGCATGATAGGCGGAGGCATGACGGAAGAGCTACCGTAAGCAATTAAAAATGAGCAAAGTAATAGATATAGAAATACCTATTAGCAATATAGTTAAGGGTTCTCGTGAAAAAAGAGTAGGATATGAGTTATTGTCTAAATGGCTAAACATTTTTTTTAAAAATGGTATTAAAGGATTAGATGATGGTTTCATAGGATTAGGTGGGGAGTTGACAGAAGACACGGTAATATTCAATGATAACCTACCGTTAGACTTTGGCTTAAGACCTGAATCAGTTGATGACTTTCCTGCTTTTTCAGGGTTTTACAGAAAAATTGATGATGACAGAAGTAAAATTTTTGGAGTTTTAGACGGTACCACTCTTTTTGGAGGAGGTAACTCTTATATTTTAGGAGAAACCACTTTTGGCCCTGACAATGCTACAAATATTAATGTTGGGGTCACACCTAGCCCAAGTAGTGATTTTGTATCATTAAACTCTCAAGGCACCATATCAGGTATTTCTCTACTTTCTTCAGCTTTAGCTGTAGCTGATAGTTTATATAATCCTACAGCAAATGCTTCTGTAACCCTATCAGACCCTTCTCAAAGTGGAAATTCACAGTATACTGCTACTTTACAAGTTCAGCCTGTAATAGGTGAACAACCTTCTACAAGAATATCGGCTGGAGAAACCCGTATAGGTATATCGAAGTATCGCAACGCAACAGGTTTCACTGATTACGATGCCACTGAAATAATTGTAGGAGATAATGAAGTTAGTATTAGACCTAATTTTGAAGCTGGTACAACTGGCACAGGAGATTCTAAGGAGTTAACTATTGGAGATAGTGGTTTAGAGATGACTGATGGGGTAGGAGGTTTTGGAGCAATTATTCCTTGGGACATAGTTACATACCCTGATACAGCTACGGCAGCAGCAGACGCTGGGCTTGCATCAAATACTTTCTTTAAGGTATCAAATGGTGATGGGACAGCCGCTTTACATGTAAAAGAATAATAAATATTAACTTTATAAAAATTTAAATGGACACTAGTAATTACGTTCAAAATTATTTTACAAATGGAATACATAGCAGCTTTATTTTAGCTGCTTTCTTCTTTTTGGTTTTGGCATTTGCGACCAGCAAGTGGTTTCAGTTTACGATTAGAGATAGAAAGTCAGAAAGGACACCAATAGAAGTGAGTTTGAAGTTTTGGTGGCTTGATAATTACAATAGTGTGGTATCTTTCTTTTTAATGTGCTTCCCTATAATTGTATTCACGGAGGACTGGGTACATTGGCTAGGTTTAAACTTTTTACCCAGCTCAATGCAAACAGAGAATCCAATGTATATTTATTATATCTTTGGGCTATCATTTGGTTCAATTCTAGAAGTTATATTGAAAAAAGCTAAGTTAATAAGAAACGCAAAAATATAAAAAGATGGACAAAATAATTATTAGCGCAATATTGTTGATTGAGGCGTTTCAAAATGAAAGTTTTAAGAGTAAATTCATAGATATATGCCTAACAGTTTCAACTGGTATGGGGGTTTATTTTACTATACCATTTCAAATATCTACTAACTTTTATGCTCAAGAGATTTTCAGAAGCATAACAAGTATAGTAACCGCTATTACTATTCTTGTAATCTCTTTATTTATTCGTAGATGGTGGAGTAAACATTTCAAATGAGAAATATAAAAAGAATTTTTATTCATTGTACCGCGGGATATGGCGGAGTAGAAGCTATACAAAGGTATTGGAAAAGCATAGGATGGAAGAATCCTGGTTATCACAGGGTAGTAGCAGAAAGTGGTGAAATCCATGCTTTATTACCTTTTGAAAAGGTAAGCAACGGAGTTAAATACTACAATAGTACAAGCATACACATATCTTACATTGGCGGAGTTGAAAGAGATAATCACAAGAAGGCCAAAGATAGTAGGACTCCTGAGCAAAAGAAAGGTATCTATATTTGCCTAGAGGAAGCCTTAGACTGGCTTTTTGATAATGGGGCAGACCCCTGTAACATACAGATACTAGGTCACCGTGACATATCACCCGATAAAAATTTAAACGGAAAGGTGGATAGTTGGGAAAGAATAAAACAGTGTCCAAGTTTTGATGCTATTCCTGAGTATTCTTGGGTAATAGACAATTATACTAATAATAGACCTTTATATTTTAAACCATGAGAGCAATATTAATTTTAATATTAAGTTTAATCGTGTTTAATTCCTACCCTCAAACAAAAAGATTTTTAAAAAAAGATTTGGAAGAATGCAAAGCTTTGAACAGTATATTGACAAAGGCTTTGGAAGGGGATACTTGCGTGAAAATAATTGGTGTAAAAAAAAATAACCGAAAAGATATACGTATAAATAAACAAGAAGAAAAGACTAAACGTGTTTTATCATCTCACGAGGTTAAGGTAGAAGAACTTAACAAAGAAGTAGAATCCTTAAAGATGAAGTATGAAACTTCTTTAGCTAAGAAAGAAAGTAGGCATAACGTAAAGGAAGTAAAGTCCGAAAATAATAAAGAAGTAAAGACAGATAAATTTCGAAACTTAATGAAAGCATTTAAGATGTGGCAGCTTTGGTTAGGAATTGGTATTGGCGTAACAGTTAGTAATTCGGATAGGTTAAAAGCGGTTATGAAATTCGCAAGAACCTTTCTACCTGTCTAATCAATGTAACTGATGTTACTTTTTTGTATAATAATTATAAAACAATTAAATTTGTAAAATGTTTAAACCAACTCTAAATATAGAATTTATCCCTACCTATGACAGTAGGGTTTTATTAGTTTCAGATGCTTCAGTTTGGCTCCATTTAGAGGAGGAACAAACTTTCTTAGGTATCACTACACCTGGAAGAACAAATAGACTTGTAGTACCTTTTACAAAGAACAAAATAACAAGTCTTAACTCTAACAACTTAGAATTAACTTGCGCTGAGAGTGAGGCGGGTCTTATCAGTCTACCTGACGGAGTTTATAAGTTTGATTTATTTGTTTGCGATGGAGATAAATTTAGTGAGTCATTCTATTACCTAAGAACTGTAAACTTACAGACTAGACTAGATAATTTTTTAATTAAACAGACTATAAATAATTGCGATGACAATACTGCTTGTATTGACAAGTATTTCAAGATGCAATTACTAATAGATGCTGCACACGCCCATGTAAGAGAGGGTAATGTAAAAAGAGCCTCTTACCATTATCAAGAAGTTCTAGAGATGATGGACGAGCTTGAAAATTGTGGTTGCTATGGAAAGTAAAGGCTTAAAGCAACATACAATAGACTCTGTCATAAGCAGCATAGATAGCTGGTACAAAAAAGAAGCTGAGAATTATCTTAATAAGGTAAATTTTGGAATAAAAAATGATGAGGAAACTGATGTAAAGAAGTATCGGTTTTTAAAAGCATTTGATAACATCGTTTGTAGAGACATGAAATGCGACCTAAGGGTTACTAATGAACTTTTAGAAGCTGTTTCAGTTTACACAAAAACTTCAACCTTTAAAGACCTGTCAATAGATTACACTTTAAAAAAAAAAGAAGGTAAGAAGCCTTTTAATGAGATAAGAAGAAGTAAGTCTACTGACAACGATGACACTCCACCTTTCACGAAGGTGTTAATATATATAAACGAAGTATTAAGGTACGAACAATTTTGCGGACTTGACTTAAAATTTGCATTAGTAAATAGTTTAGGTAATACAGTTAGCTCTACTTATGATGGTACTAACATAGTAATTCAGGACCAAAGGGTAAGTAACTCAGATGATACTTATGATGTAAATGTTGCAAGTGGTGTAGATTTAGAACTGCCAGATATTACAATAAGCAACAGCAATGATAGCTATTCTGTAACAAGCCCAAGTGTTAAAGATGTGGATTTGCCTAATATAACATTAGCTAATAGTGATGGAAGTTTAACGGCATCAATACCAAGCGCACAAGATGTAACAATTACAGATGTAACTATTAGTAACTCAGATTCATCTTATAGTGCCTCAAGTCCATATAATCCTAATCTTAGTGTTCCAGATATTACTGTAAGCAATTCAGATGACAGCTATAGCGTTACAAGCCCGAGTGTAATAGATGTAGATATACCAGACGAAGCTATAACGCTAAATAGTGCAGCGTTTATAACTAAGCCAAGTAAGAAAGACCAAGACATACTTTTAAAGGATGTAAGCGGAACAACTATTACTCCAGAGTCATTAAGTGGAAACACAATTACTATTTTAGATGCTGTTGTAGATACTGGATGGTCAAGACCTACGGAATGGTTAACTATGCCAAGCATATCTGCTACAGACAAAGTTTTATATGCTTTAGTTTTGGTTTATGAAAATGGTGAAAACCTTATTACATTTGGTGCGGACTTAAATAGGGTAACAATTAATTGGGGTGATGGTAGTGCAACTGAAAACACGCAAGGTTTAGGAAGTATAAATACTCACAATTACGATTACTCAGCTATTACACAAACGCCAATTACTTATGAAGGGCAGAATGTGAAGCAATGTATATTTACGGCAACTATAATATCATCAAGTAGCATTGATATGCGGTTTATTAATAGTGCTGGAATTAATAGTAGTGGAAATAATGCAATAGTAGATATTTTATGTTGTTTTAATGCTAGGTCTGTGAGGTTATCTATATCCAATCAATACCAAAATCAAAGGAGAATGGACGATTTAAGGATTTTTAAATGCTTAGATTTAGGTAATGATGCAAGTTTTTTTTGGGCAAATTATAGTTGGAATACTTTAAAATTAGAAATATTTGATATACCTACAAATGGGTTAAGTACACATAGGGCAAACAATAGAACTTTTTTAAATACTATTATTAATCAACCAATAGGTGATATAAGCGGTTTTGGCAGTTCTTTTAATGGGGCAGTATTAAATGGTGGAGTAGGAAATATAACTGCAAGGGGAAGTGATTATGTAGATGCTACGCTTGTAACTTGTAATGATATAACTGTAGTACAACAAGATGCCTTTACAAGATGTAAAGTAAATATACTTGGCAGCATTACAGCGACAACTACAGATTTTAGAAGATTATTTCAAGGATGTACTACTAAAAGATTAGTGTTTGCAAGTTTACCATCACAGCCTACAAATATGGCAAATAATAATGGGTGTTTTGCTTATATGGGTTATTTGGAAGAAATGATAGTGCCAGGCTTACAAAATGGTTTTACTATTGCTGGCTCAAATATGGGTGCAACAGCACTTGATGCAATGTTTACATCATTAGGAACTGCCAACGGAACTCAGACTATTACAATAACTGGAAATCCAGGTGCTGCAACTTGTGACACTACAATAGCAACATTAAAAGGATTCACAATAGTAATTTAAGATATGTATTATAGAGAAGATAAAACTGAAGATATGTGGTACAGAGGTAACGAGGTTCGTTTTCCAGATGGCACAATTTTAAAAGATGGTGAGCCTAAATCTTATGATGAATGGTATTGGGCTGTAGAAGAGCCATTAGCTTATAAAGAATGGCTATTAAGGCAAGGGATTGAAGAGATTATTGAGGATGCAGAAGAAGAGATTGAGGAAGATATAGAAAAAGGATAAATGAGCAGTTTAGGTAGGCACTGAATTAGCAAAATACGAAATATAACATAATTAATTAAGTTTTTTAATAAAAGAAATAAACAAAAATGAGTTGTAGAACATACATACCTTCAGACACTTGTGGTAATCCAGTAGAATCACCTTGCGTAAGAGTTGAAATAACTTTTCCAAGTATTTCTTCTTTATTTAGCACAACTTGTACAACATTGGATGTTGTACTTGAGGACATTTACAGTATTTTAGAAAGTTATGACATTTCTACTTACGATAAAGGTTGTTTAACAATTGAAGAAATAACCTTAGTAAATGTATTACAAGCTCAGACAGATAAAATCTGTGAGCTTGAGGATAGAATAGAATTTTTAGAGGACCCTTGTAATATTCTTAATATGAATATTACTAGTTGTGGTATAGATGTTTCTTGTTTACAAGCGGACGACCCTTGTGACCCTGTTACACCAATAACCACCCTTAAAGAATTATTAGTTAAACTTATAGAAAAAGCTTGTGAATAATGGCTTGTAATGATTCAAATACTAACCCTTGTACAACATGCAATCAGGGCATAGATATACCTATATGCACCACGCTATGTGATTTTGAAATTTCAGGAGATTGTGTTACAATAGACGCTATGTCTTGCTTAGGCATAGAAGAAGGTGACAAATTAAATCAAGCTATATCAGCATTAAATACTTACTTGACAACTTTAAATTGGACAGATATTGAAGGCGGCAGAGAGGGTATTGAAACATTGGAATATGCAATAACTTGTCAAAATGAGGTAAAATTAAAAGGTACCATTGAGTTAGATGATTATCTATCGGGATTTGAAACACCGATTGTTTTTCCTGGACCGCCACAAACATTAAGATTTTCTTTAAACTTCTTAGATACTTTTGACGGTACTACTGTAGTAGGTGTAGGAATTTTTGAAGTCCTCACTGATGGTACATCAAAGTTCTATTTTAACCAAGCAGATATATTAAATAACCCCCCTAGTATAGCTTTAGATTTTACTGGGTTATCTTACTTTTTAACAAATTAAAAATGAGTTGCGATAATACAAATACAAATCCGTGTAAAACTTGTAACCAAGGTATAACTATACCTACATGTACAGAATTATGCGACTTTATAGTAGAAACTGATTGCGTAAAACTTTCAGAAGATATAGAATGTTTAGGTGCTGAAGGCGATGACCTTACTACTGCTTTAAATAATTTTTGTAATAATTCTACTGATGACGATTGGACAAAAGATGTTAACGGTGTTTGGAACAATACAGATAATATAGGTATAGGCACAAATACACCTAATTTTAATTTAGATGTTGTAGGAGATTCCAACCAATTATTTAATAATACAAATTATATTACAAACGCAAATGTTAATATACCGTCATTATTTGGTAATCCTCCTGTTTCAGGGGATGTGTCAATGCTGAGGTACTCAGATGCAAACCAAAATAATCTTGTATGGGTGGGGAGTCAATTTGCTCAAATTGCTGTTGACACACCAAGTTATGTTAGTGGTTTAACAGTAAGCCCCTTAACAGGTACTTTTATAAAAACTGATGACGGAGCTAATTCAACAGGATTAACAATACTTCCCTCTGAATTAAAAATAGATGGGACTTCTGGAGTAACGGGTAGTTTTGCAACTATTGATGGTAAAAGTATAACAGTTACCAAAGGAATAACAACAGCAATAACTAGTGTTGGAACTGGTTTTGGATTAATCAATGTACTAAATGCATCAGACACAACTAACCAAACCCCTTCAGGATTGGACTCTGCACTACAAGTGACTTTTGGTAGTGCACAGGGAACAGTTGCAGACCCTGTGATGGTGGATGCATTAGGCAATATTACATTCAATGAGTCGGGCATATACCTAATCAATGGGTATGCAAGCTTTGAGCGTCAAGGCTCATCAAGTGGTAGTGCTGTTATTGCATTCAGGGCACTTATCAATGGCGTACAGGCAGGCGCAACAAAGGTTGTTGAGTTGAGGCAAACGGCCACTATTATACCGTATGACCTTACGATACCAATCAACGCAACTGCAGGTGACGTGCTCACATGGGAGATAATGCGAGACAGTTCAGGTGTAAACGAAGGCGGACTGTATTCACATATATTGTCAGGCGGATGGAGCAATGTGCCATCTGCAACACTCAGCATATACAAACTAGAAATATAAAAATAAAACATAAACATCAATTATAAGATAAAATGGTATACTGTAATAACTGTGATGGTACTTGTGACAATACTTGCAATAATATTTGTAATGAAGATTATTTAGGGTGCTCGCATTACCACAATGCTGAGTGCATAAAAATATCTGACACTGTCAACGGATTACCTGCTGGGACAGATTTACAAACTGTATTAGAAAGTTTTAGTGGACTTTTTGGTCCTGGAGTAAGTATAATAAACGCTGCCATTATTGGTGGGGAGCTTATTCTATACTTTTCTAACAACACAGAAATTAACGTAGGAAATGTTGTAGGCCCAGCGGGAGCAGATGGCGCAGATGGAGCTGATGGAGCAGACGGGGCTGATGGAGCAGATGGCGCAGATGGAGCTGACGGTGTGGATGGTGTAGGTATTCAATCAGTAACTATAAACGGAAGTGGTGAATTAGTACTGACCTTAACAGATTTAACTGTAATTAATGTAGGAGTTGTTGTGGGGGCTGATGGGGCTGATGGAGCAGATGGAGCAGATGGAGATGATGGGCAAACAGGCGGTTTTACGGTAGAATATCTAAGTACAACTTTTAATGCCACTGCTTATGACAATATAAATAAAATAATACAAACTACAGCAACGGGTTATAACCAAGCAGGGACACATGAATGGTGGTTTAGTGACTATGATTTTGATAGTAATGATATTAATTTTATAAGTGGAACATTTTATGACCAAATAGTAGCAGAAAATTATGATAAAATATATATTAAAATTTTTGACACTACTGACTCGTCTAATATGCAAATGTATTTGGCAGAAAACGCTACTACTGTAAATACAGGAGACCTTAGAGTAGATATGACTTCAATAGGAGGAAACACTTCTTGGGTGACATCCGCAAATATTATAGGAGTAAGTTTTATCTTTGTAAAGGACGGAGCAGACGGAGCAGACGGAGCAGATGGTGCGGACGGGGCGGATGGGGCTGATGGAGCAGATGGTGCCGATAATCTAATAGTCGTAGACAGTTATTTAACAAGTTCAAATAGCACAGGGCTTAGTACAGCTACAACATCGTCTTGGGTTACTTTACACACATATTCGCTGCCTGCAGGGATTGTTAATGTAGTAGGTGAGTATCTAGACATTGATGTAAAATTAATATCAAGTGCCCCAGATAGTGAGGGGATGCCTGAAAACTTTTTCAGATTATTGTTAGATGGTGATGTATTAAAAGACGAGTATCCGTTAACTGGAAATAATGAGTTATTAAGTATGTACGCTTGGGACGGCCATGAAAGAGTTTATAATGTAAATATTAAAATATACAAGTCAAGTGCAGACCCTGCACAAAATCAGTGTATTTGGAGTTGTACAGGACATCCAACAAGTGGTGTGGCTTTAGCTGGTAGTATTAGTCCATTACCAACAGCTCTTTCTTCTTTTTCTACCGCAGCAGGCGGAGATATTGAATTTCAAGTGTATCAGTCTACAGGTACGGGTAATACCGTAGAAATACAAGCCATATCTATTAAACACATAAAAACAACATAATATGCCTATTCAAAATAATGGTCAAAAACTATCATTTACATCTGCGGGTGGGACCATAAATTTACCTGTAAATTCTTTAAGTACTTTGTATATTATAGATGGGGGTACAGTAACTCTAAGTTCAAACTTGACTATACAACCTATAGGCACACCTATTTTTGGCACAACATTTATATTTAATTACATAGGAAATACAGACTTAAATGGTTATACAATAACTATTTTTGGGGAAACAATGCCTTCAACATTAGCAGATAAATCACATAATATATCAGCTATTTGGGATGGCTCAATTTGGAATGTAATTTTTGAAGCTAGTATGGGTGAAAATGCTAGTATCCCTAAAGAGGCAGTAGAAGGTTATAGTTTTTCAGATAAAGAAGAACTAGTTACTTTTCCTGTATCTTTTGAAGCGGGAGAGCAGGGAAAAAGTTTAGTTTATTTCCCATATGACCAAGGTTTTGATATACATGGAGTTTACTTTTCTGTTATAAAAAATATAGAAGCTACAGATGATGGTAATATTGCATTTTATGAGGATAATGGAGTAGTAGCAATGACTACTACCTATGGTGCCCCAATAGATATAGCTGCTGGAAGTACTACAGCTTTTGCATTGGGAACTGTTGGTGTTGATTTTACTAGTAATGTTTCGCACCTAGGAGCTTCTTACATAGTAGTAGAAACTTCTAAATCAACTCCAGGGGGCAAAGTACTTTTAACATTCCTTATAAGAAAACAATAAATATATCAATATCACATAAATTATAAGAAAAGTTTTTGTTGGTGGCTTTTCGGTAAGGGGTACTCTCGTAGTATCCCTTATTTTTTTTTACCTTGTTGTAACCTTTTTGTATAAATAATCTTTTCTTCTTATTTTTGCGTATTAAACACTAGTAATGACTAATAGAGAGTTTGTTTCTGAAATAAAAACTGATATAAAGGCAACTAATAAAGACCAGCACGTATCTTCATCTTATATTTTACAAAAAGGAAGAGGCTATGTAGAGTATTTATTGGGACAAAGAGACACAAAGGATATTTTCCGTGACGACACCTTGTTTAAAGAACTTAGGTGTTTTGAAATGGAGAAGGTTAAAAAACACAAATGTGACATTGTTGAGTTTAGAAACTGTGACAACATAATGAAGTCTAAACATACCCTACCTAAACTTTATAACTCAAAGATTGGTAGTATTGTTATTTCAGTAACAAATATTGACGGAAGTATAGAATATCACAGGTTACGTCAATTGAATGATTTTAAAAAGCAACAGCAAAGAAAATTTGGAGATAACTTTAAGTATTATTATATTTCAAACGACTATCTTTATTTATTGAACTCAAAGGAAAAACTTGTAAATATAGTTGCATTGTTTTCAGATGAAAGTGAGTTAGATGATAAATCATCTTGCGCGGATAAAGAATGCTGCAAGACTACCCTTGACTACGATTTTATTTGCCCAGACAAGTATATCAGCACAGTAAAAGACCAAACATTAAATAATCTGCTTGGTGCCCATAAGAGAATATTAGAGGACGAAAATCCAAATCTAGATGGGGCACGTTAAGATTATAAATGATAATAAGAGTGTTCAAAAATTTAAAATGATTTACAGAGAGCATGTTAGGCTTTCTGACCAATTATTAAGAAGGAATACAGATAGAATAATAAAGGATTTAAGAACAATACTAACTGAACAACCTAATGGTATTTATTTAAAAAGTTTAGGGTATTTAGCTGTTTCAAAAATTAAATTTAATACTAAAAGAAACGTACAGGTAAGCTACAAACAAGACGAGTTATTCTTTTTTATACCTGAAGAGGGTTATACAGCAGTTACTTTTCATACAGGGAAAAGAAAAACTAGGGCAAAGAATTATTCTTTCGCTATGTCAGGAAAATTAAAAGAAGAAATAAAGAAAAATAAGTCAGAGGTAGACTATCAAAATCACTACCAATTAATTAAAACTTTAAACATAACCAGTGACAGAATACGTACACGCAGACGAGTTAATAAGCGAAATTGAGTCCTCAGCTTACTTTAAGGATAACCCCCATCTTATAGATAGAGCTTCCATTTATCGTTGGATTTATTTAGAGATGAAGCAATTTGGTAGAAGTGTTATGCACGTTACACAAAACGTTGTAAACGTGGAGAACTATAATGCTACCCTACCAAAAGACTTTGGTAAATTATCCTTAGCTATTTTTTGTGAGCCTGACACATACACAATTAATAGTGGGAGCAGAGACCACCTAATGAATACATACATTTGGAATGAAAAGATAAAAAGTCACGCAGATGAATGTACACCTGAAAACCCATGTGAAACCCCACAAGCTGGCTGTATTGTTGAAAGGCAATATTTCCATACTGATGGAGAGGTAGAAATTAGATACAAGAATCCTCGTTATGTAAAGTTAGGTAGAGGAATTAAGGGGGATAACTGCGATAAAGATTGTATAAACAGAGATATAAAACAAAGCCCGTATTCAATTGATATTCACGGCAATAAAATAAAAGCCAACTTTAGAACTGGTAAACTTTACATAGAGTACTATGCATTACCGCAAGACGAGGATGGTGTACCTATCATACCTAACACTAATTATGGATTTTTAGAAAAGTACTTAGAGCAGTATATTCGAAGAAAGTTACTAGAGGAAGCAATGTACACAAAGGATGCAACTAACCTACAAGGCTTATTCCAATTTGCTGTTCAAAAAGAACAAGAGTTTTTAGTAGAAGCATTGAAAGATGTTAGAAACAGCGATATGCAGATGTACATAAAAGGTATGGATGTAAACAGAAACCGATATGGCAACTATAAAGTAAATTTAGGTCAGCTATAACTACAAACTCTCTTGTAACCTTTTTGCATAACTAATCTTTTCTTCTTATTTTTGTACATTAATCTTCCCAGAATAATGTTAAAAGATAATAAAGACTTTTCTTCTCCTAAAAAAGGAATGAACACAGATACATCTCCATCGGAGATGCAAAGTAATTCCTATTCATTTGCACTCAACGCAAACTACGAAGATAGTAGTGGTAATTTAATAAATTTACAAAACGAACATTCCAATATACTTTGTTCAAAGTTTAATGACGGCTTTGTTGTCGTTGGCTTTGAAGTAGATATTGTTGCAGGCAGAACTTATTACTTCCTAGTTAATCCAACTACAAATTGCTCCGAAATAGGAGTCATAAAAAACTTAGAAAGTATAGATGAGGCAGAGGATACTTTAGCTCAATGTGGGTGCAATGCTCAGAATATTTTAGCTGAAGGGTTAGAGACTGCTGAACAAATAGAGACATGTGGATACGAGACTATAATCACGGACTGTGGTTGTGGAGAGGGTAGTCAAGAAGGTTTGAGATGTTTAAATTTTAGTATTAACCATCCAATAGATTCTGACCTTAAGAAAGATAAAGCAAGTGATGTACTGTACTTCACAGATGACTTAAACCCACGCAGAAGATTAGAACTAAACAGACTAGACCAATATTATACTAAACCAGCAGGGGAAGACTGTGGGGATGAAGAAGAGCCTGTTTGTTTAAATTGCAATCGACTGTTGGTACAAAAACCCTATAAAGTACCAAGATTCAGTAACATTTCTGTAAATTCAGGAGGGTTCCTTAAACATGGTATCTATAGTTTTGTAATTTCATACTGTGACCAAAACGGAAACAAAATGTCAAGGTATATGTCTATGTCAAGAGAGACATTTATCAAAGACGAAAACAAAACAATTTATCAGCAGCCCGAACTAGATGCTAGAACAAATTTAGCGATTAGACTTGATGTAGAAAACATAGATATTACTTTTGAACATTACAAGGTAGTAGCTATTCAAATTACTTCAGTTGACGGGGCGTATTCTTTGTATGATTTAGGAAGATTCCCTACAACTCAAAATACTATAATTTACAGCAACGAGGATAATTTAAAAAGGGTAGCAATAGAGGAAGTAGCTTATGACTTCCCGTTGATAAAAACTGCTCGTAGTCAAGAGATAATGAACAATATGTTGTTTTACTCTGACTTAACTACACAGCCTGAAGTAAACTTGCAACCAGTGGTGAACCTAATGGGTCAATTTGCAAAGTGGCGAACAGCTATTGCAGAAGAAGATTTGTACAAAAGACCTGAACTGGCAAGGATATATAAACAATACACAAGGGATGAGGTTTACCCGCATTCGATAAGATTCTTTAATGATGAGTATGTCACTGCAAACTTCCCATTAATATCAAGAGTAGCTAACGATAGTGATTTATACTTTGACGAAGAGGGCAGTACAGCAAATGATTTACCAGAAAACACAGATGATTTAATTGACTGGCAGACAGATGTTTACTCAGTATTAAGAAGCGGGCAATGTAATAAATCTGAAAGAAAATACAGATGGCAGTTTTATAATACAGCCACAAAAGAAACAGAAGATGGTAGCAGACTATGGGAGCAATTAGATTGTGATTTAGAAGTTCCTTACACACTTGTTAAAAAAACTTTAACAAGATATTGTACAGAAAAGATTACAGAAGATTTAGCTAATGTAACAACTTTCCCGATTGAGATAACCGAGTTTTTTGACTTAGAAACATTTGATACTTTATCTAGCTATATACGATACTTATACAGTATTGGGGAAGAAGATAGTTTTGCTTTGTTAGCAAATCTTAACTCAAATATTTCTTGTGATGACTTAAGTAATTGCTCCCCTGAAGAATTATTTCCAGATTTAGATGAATGCACAGAATCACAATGTGAGGACGAGTCTGGCCCTTGTTGTGGAGAGATAAATCTAGCTAATGAAACAGTAGATTTTTACACAATACCAGATGAAGAAAATGTACTAGATATTGAAATTATACAAAAGTGTGATACTAGTAAACCTAATGCACCCGACAGCTGTTATAATATAAAAACAGATGCTAACGGCGAGAATGTCGATTTAGTACCTACCTATGATGTAGATGAGTGTAAAGATGTAACGGAGGATTTGTCAGGAGCTGACGAAACAGAAGGATTACAAGACATTACTTGGGAATTTTTACCTGTTATTTTTGATGATTGGGAGCAAATATCCTCATCGGGGTGGAATTGTAAGAAAATTAGACGTAGACTAAAAAAACTACAAGTATGGGAAAGAATCCAACCGCCTTATGGTGGAAGTAATTGCAGCACTGCGGATGTATTACCTTTAAATATTTCCCCCATTTCAACTCATTTAGTTCCAGAGTTTTTCACATCTCAAGAGTCAGTAAATGACATTATTAATGACTATGAAAGTGACCTTAACCCTTCTGCTACACACTCACTTTTAGGAAATGATATTTCAATATATAAAACTCAGAAATTTAGTCCTACAGGAGAACAAATAAGAAAGTGTAAAAGAAGTTATGAAATACCTAATAATGATATAAGATTTTTTGAGAGAGTATCTAAAAATGCATTATGGTTCAAACTTGACAACATAACTGCAAAAGATTTTATTTATTTTGGTATAAGCGAGGAAGGGGGATGCCCTAGCGGCAAAAAAAGAAAAGACTGTTTGACATACCCTGACCAATTACGTTACACAATTTATCTTACCGAGCGTGGAGGGAGTTGTACTACAGAATTTACACATGCAGACACGTTTGATAGAGAACAAGGTTTGGCAGAATGTTTAGATTTAACCGATTACACTTACAATGGTGCCGATATTGAACCAGAAGATACATTTGATATTTACATAGCAGTTGATGCGCCTTATTTATTTAAAGATACTGACAATGATTGGCAGGGAGACTACGTTGGTTCTATGGGTTACACAGGCCCCACTTGCGGCTGTATAAACATTGAAGCTAAAAACGCTGAAATTGACAAAGTTATTATTACCGAAAAGGAACCATCAACCATTTCTGTACAAAAAACTTGTGAGTATACAAAAGAATGCTGTATAAAAGTAATAGGGGATATTAAATGCGACCCTGTTCCTTGGGACGAAGGTACTTTTTCTTACTGGGAATCTACAGAAATTTATCCCGATAATGAATATTTATATGATAGTTCACAACTAACTGTAAATACTTCTGACATACCCCAAAGTATAAGAACAGATTTTGAACATGCTTTTGTGGGGGCTATAAGTCCAGAAGATGATTATATCTGGAAATCGGACAACGAAGGTGCATTGGTAGATTACAGATGTAGACCGATAAGACACTTCAGATACCCTTGCGAAAATACAACTTATCATCATGATGGTAATTTAGATGATGGGGGTAATGGTTCTTTTTCAAATAATAAAATATTTCCTTTAGGATTTCATTTAGACAACGAAGTAGTAAATGTTTTCTTAGATTTAGCGGTAAAAAACAATTTAGTTACACAAGAATTTAGAGACAGTATAAAAGGATATGAGCTATTTACAGGAGATATAAGAGTAGACCAATCCGTTTTAGGAAAAGGAATATTAATAGATAATTATAGGTACCAAGAGGATGTTTTAAGAAATGATGTTAATTTATTTCCTAATTTCCCTTATAATCAACTTGGGGTAAACACATTAATATTTGAAGACAAGAAAAGGAATAATCCTTTAGACCACCCATATTCTAGTGTAAGGAATAATAGATTTATGTTCCATAGTCCTGAGTACCAATTTAATAGACCATTGGTTCCTTTTGAAACAATAATTAAGTCTTGGGAGTTAGGAGATAGTAGGGGTAAATTTAGTGATGTATATAACCACCCTCAAATGGTTTTATTATCACCTAGAGCTGAAGCGTTAGCAAAGTCTTTAGCTGCTACGGAAGAAGTTCTTGATATTTTACTTTACGCTGTAGGACAATTTGTTGTAGCTGGTACAGGGGGTCTTTCAACACCGATTGCGCTAGGTCTTGCGGGTGCGGCATCTGCTGTAAGGGCAGCAAGTTCTGTATTTAATATACCTGTAAAAACTTTTGAGTGGAATAAAATTATTTACGAGTTTGGTAACCCTAATAATTTTGCATCTTATTATTCATCAGAAGGATTTTACAATTCTTATGTAAACAACGAAGAAGGTAATAAACTTAGATTAAATATTAATAGTAAATTCTTAAAAAGTGGTAGGCATCGTTTTACTGAAAATGATTTTACAAATACAGGCGTATCGCAAGAAGAGGTTATTATCAATAATGTTGATAGAGAAAGAGCGTTGTATCTTTCTTTTGGTTTACATGATGATGCTGAAAATTTTAAAGAATACGCTACGTTACAACATTTATCTAAAATTAGAAATTATGACACAAGTAGATTTTATGCTAGCCAAGAAGGTGTGTGTTCAGAAGATGACGATAACAAGAAATCACCTGAAATAGTTAGAAGTATTGCCAATCCTTATGCAGTTGTAAAATTATACATACCATCTCAGCACGGAGCCATTGACAATATTCAATATCTAAGTATGGGTAGAACTGAGTACTTAGCTGATGATAATTCTTGTGACATTACTTTTGGCGGGGATAGTTTTATATCTAGGTTTACATTTAAACAAAAGTTTCCATTTTTCCTTAATCCAATGATAATTGGTAAAAATGCTTTAGCAGACCGAACAGCATTTAATTATGAAGAACAAAGAAATGTAGGGTTTCCTAAATTTTACATTAAATATAAAACTGCACAGGCTAGCACCCTAATAGGTCTACAGCTTCCACCATTAAAAAGCGAATTTAATTTAGATTGTACTACTGTTAGAAAAATGTATGTACAGCCACCTAGTAAATTTTATTTAAACTATTATGGCATCCCTAACTTTTTGGTAGAAAGTAAGTTCAACTTAAATCAACGTTACGGAAAAGATGATTACAGAGAGAACTTCTATCCTAACCTCCCCGATTATGTTGAGTGGACACAAGAGTTTAATACAAGTATAAAAGAAAGTAATTATTATTATTACAACCCAACTTATTCAATGTCTTATGAAAGTGGGTGGTATACAACTAGAAAATTACCATTTAACTATAACCCTGCTGACTGGGATTTACGTTCTGATTATTTTGACAGAACTGTATATAGTTTAACGGATAACAATGAGCAAGATACTCTTGATAATTTTAGAGTATTCCTTGCAAGAAACAATTATTTCTTTGGTTCAAGATACGGAAGATTTATAGGTTTAAAAGGTCTTGCAAGTCAAAGAGCATTGGGAAGATTTGAAAATGGTATAGTTATATTCAATGCTTACAATACGTTAAGTGGAGATGTAGAAGGTGTACAGTTAGGAACTGGTGACATTTTCAAAACACGCCCAACTGAATTTTTCCAATCTGATTTAGGTCATGGGGGAACACAACACAAAGCGTTTGTTAGTTGCCAATACGGACATTTCTGGACAGACGCATTGAGAGGTAGGGTATATCAAGTAAATGCAAATGGAGAGGGACTTGAAGAAATAAGTTCTTATGGTATGAAGCATTGGTTTAGAGAGAATTTGCCGTTTAGAATTAAAAAACAATTCCCTGACATTCCATTAGAAATGATAGACAACAACTATAAAGGTTTAGGTATATCAATGATGTGGGATGACAGATACACTAGAGTATTTGTAACTAAGAACGATGTTATACTAAAACCTGAATTTTTAGGTAAGGTAGAGATAGTAGACAACGAGTTTCTTTATACTGAAAAAGAGGGGGATGACCCTATAGTTATTAACGTACAAGACGGTACATATTTTATAGATGTAAGTTGGACAATAGCTTATAGCCCTTTAACTAAGAGTTGGTTAAGTTATTATTCATTTATACCAAATTATTATGTATCTTTACCAAATTATTTTAAGTCGGGATTAAACTTTGGAGGTAAAAAAGGTGTTTATAACCATTTACTAACAAACAAATCATTCCAAGTATTTTATGGCGACCTTTATCCATTCCAAGTAGAGTATGTTTTACAAAGTAAAAATATAAACAAGTTACATGGAAGTGTTAAGTATTGGTTAGATGTTAAGAGATACCACAATGAGTTTGACAGTGCTAACAATAATCAGTTAGGGTTTAATAAGGCTTGGGTATATGGCGATAGTGAAAACACAGGGCAGCTTAATTTAGTTAGGGCGGTTCAAAACAATCTATACCAGCAAGTAACATATCCACAACATAATGCAGACAGTATTGATATTTTATATACTGCGGAAGACAGGCATCATAGCTTTAACTATATATTTGATAACGTTATAGACAAGTTTAACAATATTCCAATTTGGGTTAAAACACCTAACAATGTAAACAAAGACATTAACCCACTGGCAATAGACTATAGACCTTACTATAAAAATTATTTGCAGGGGGATTGGGCTAAGGTTAAGTTAAGCCAAGATACAGAGTCAAGGTATAAGTTTATTGTTAAATGGTTGGAATCTAATAACAAATTTATAATCGAATAATGGTTAAGTGTACATTTAGATATAAGAGAGGGCAAGGAAATCAATTACCTAAAGCACAAGAAGGAAGGAAAATATCAAAAGCTGAAACAAGAAGAACAGCTCCTACATACATGCTTCCTGAAGTAGAAGTACAAGCTTTTCCTAATGCTACACCAGCACAAAGAAAAGCACTTAGTACAGGTCCAGGTAGTCCTATGTTTCCTAATCCTATGTATAGGAATGCTAAGTCTCAGTTAATGTTTAATAAAAAACCTGGTAATTTTGCAAATGAAACTAAGGATGCTTTTGGTTATTTAGTAGCAGGAGCACCAATGGAAGGATTACAAACTCCTCAATCACTTTTAGTAGAAGGTATTGAAGCAGCAAGAGGAAATGATTATAACTTTAAAAATGCAATGCCTCAGTATGTTTCAGGTGATACAAATAAACAGAGATTACCTTCTCAAACTTTTTTACAGAATGCACCCTCTCCTTTACAAGTAGCGGGTGATATACTTATAGACCCATTTGCTGTTTTAGGTGCTGCAAAAGGGGGTATTAATACAGTTAGATATGTAAAAAACTTTCCTAAAGCTTTTGCATTAAATTTAGATGATGTTGGGAGACAAGCTTTTAAACCTAATATGAATAAAGGCACTTCTTTTATAAACGAGTCAATGAATACAAGAAATTTAGGAAAAAGTATAAACGCAACAAATGATTTACTGGGAGAAGTCAAAGGTGAAATTTTTAGAGGAAAAAAAACTAGAAAAGAAATAGAAGAAGGTAACAAATGGTTGAAGGAATGGATAAACCATCCAGAAACTGTTAAAAAAATAAATAAAGACTTAGAAGGAAAATATATTTCAGAAGAAGTACGAAATCAAATCTTAAATTATCAACCAAATAGTAAACTATTTCCACTTAAACAACAATTTAAAGAATACTTAGACATTATAAAAACAGGAGAAGGGACTCCGATGCATTTAGATAATCTTGGAGTATCTTATAAACATGGTATATCAGAAAGGTCTAGAAGTATTATAAACAATTTATCAAAAGACCCTTCTCTAATAAAAGAATTACCAGAATGGTTGCAAAAAAGAATACAACAAAATAAAGTTAATTCTTTTATAAGTAGAAAATTATTTCCTAATAAAAGTAAAAAAAGTACAACTATACATGAAGGTACTCATGACTGGGTTAGTTCTGAAATGTTAAACAAGTCGGGTATGGAGTCTGATGTATATAAACAACTAAACCCAAAAACACGAGACATTTTTGCAAAGTGGCATGGAAAAAGATATCATGGTATTACTCCTGATGTTCCTTTAACTGAACTAGAAAATACCGTAGGATATACAGCTAACCCAACAGAAGTACATGCTAGGATAATGGAGTTAAGAAATCATTTTAATTTGACTCCTGATAATAAACTTACAACAAAAGATGCTTATTATATAATAAATAAAATGCAGAAGAACCCTGATATTATAACTAATCAAAAATACTTTTTAAATCAAATAGATAAAGACCCAAATAAATTAGCATATTTATCCAATAGATTGTGGGGAGTAGCACCTTTAGTAGGAGCAGGAGTAGCAGGCTCACAATATTTTTCTAATCCACAAGAACAAGTGGAATACAGAAATGGCGGCTCATTACCTAAATATTTATATGGAGGTAGATTACCTATGTATCAAAATGGTATACCAACTACGGCAGATAGTTTAGCATTATATAATAATGCAATAGAAAAAGGTAAATTTTATGAAAATAATCCTGATTATACGGGGGTGACACCAAATACAGATAATAGTAATATTGCATATATTTTTGATGAGGTCGTTAATAATGCAGATATGTATAATAAGTCTGCTTCTGACTTTTATGCTAATAATGCTAATAGGAGTAGTTATAATACCATTTATGGTTCTCCTGAAGAAAGATTTAAGGTAATAAACCCTAATATGGTACAATTAGGAGATATTCTTGATGGACAACCAAATACTTGGTACAATATCTCCGCTCCTCCAATATTGTTACATAATATAATAGAACCAAAAAGATGGATGCGTTACAATAGTCTTGATGACCGTACTGATATTCCTTATTATGACCCAGTTGAAATTTACCCAAAAAGTTTGGGGGAAGTTCCTAAAGAAGCATATAGATATAGTGATATAAGGGTGCGCCATCCGCTACCGTATGTTAAGAGTGCACCATCAGCTAGTACTTCAAAATCAGTTAAGGGTGCATCATCTGCTAGTGTTACACCATCTGTAAACTATAATACAGACCTAGTAGCATACTTACAAAAAGTAGGTAAACCATTTGATAAAAACGCAAGAAAAGAATTAGCTAAACAATATGGTATGGATGATTATGACCTTTCAGCAGCTAAAAATATAGAATTATTAAATTTAATTAAGAAAGGTCCTTTACCTGTAAGAGAGAAAGAAGAACTAGGAACTTTACCACAAAGAGAGGTTAATTCAAAAGTAATATTAAATCCATTTCAAAAAGAAGGAACATATAGTAGAAGTAGACAACCTCAAGAAAGTGGTTCTACGATGTATGATAAATATGGTAAACAGTATCAATTAGAGGATTACTATACTAAAGATGGTAAAAAAATAGGTACTTATGACCCAGTAAAAAATAAAATAGTGGAAGAATATCAAAATGGTGGTGCACTACCTAAATACCAAGACAACTTACCTACTGACAAATATGGTAACCCTATTAGAGCAAGGATTATTGAAGAGGATGGAGACAGAAGTTATTATAATCCTAGAACAAATACTATAGTGCTAAATAATGACTATGATGCAATGACTCCCGAAGAGAAAAAAAATCTTATAGCACATGAAAATTTCCATGGATTTCAGCTTAGAAACGGTATGTCTACTTATTTAGGTGATGGTGCTCCAATAGTACGACCACCTATGATGTCTACAGATGAGCATTACTATAAGTATTACAATAGAAAATCAACAGAAGCAGACATTGATGTAGACAATTTTATAAGAGAAAATTCTGATTTTAGATTTGTACCAAGAGATTTAATATTTGATAAAGAGATTGATTCAAAAAACATACAATATAATAACCCTCATTCTATGGAAGGGCAAGCTTCATACTACGAGAATACAGGACAAATATTTCCTTTTAAGGATGGAGGCTCATTACCTATGTACCAGGATGGAGATATAAAAGTTCCTGAAAGAAAAGGAGTTAGAAAAAATCCAGATGGCTCAGAGTCAACTCATTTAATGGCAACAGAAACTTTTGATGGAGATAATTGGTTTTCATTCCCAACCTTATTTCAAAACGAAGATGGTACTTGGGTAGATATGTCTGATAGACCTTGGCAAGAAGCATATGAAGAAGCTAAAAGGAGAGGGGAAGTCATAGATTTTGGCAAAGATAAAGAAGCCGCTATTGAGTTCGGTGAAGGGTCTTGGAAACTACCTAACTATCAAGAAGGTGGTATACCAGAAAGATATAAAAACATGGGCTTCAATAAAGTTGGAGCCAAGAAAAAGTCCACTCGTTCTGGTAAAAAATGGATGGTTCTTGCCAAAAAAGGGGACAAATATAAGGTAGTTCACGGAGGAGATTCTAATATGAAAGATTTTTCTCAACATGGTTCAAAAGATAGAAAAGAAAAATTTTGGAGCAGAATGGGAGGAAGAAACTCAGCAAAAGCTAAAGACCCTTTTAGTCCTTTATATTGGCATAAAAGATTTGGTACTTGGCAAGAAGGCGGAGACATTCAGCAACAAGGATATAAAGACACTTCACCTTACAGAGATAATCCTTACATTGATATTTATGCAAACCCATACACAG
>Ga0233415_10000328_pt1 | contig 22874 bp, 39 predicted proteins | sample Na_anoxic_12_MG_FD_188631 | JGI IMG/M metagenome (GOLD analysis project Ga0233415, IMG submission 188631) | Seawater microbial communities from Saanich Inlet, British Columbia, Canada - Na_anoxic_12_MG | ecosystem: Environmental > Aquatic > Marine > Inlet | place: Canada: British Columbia... | reverse complement strand
TTGTCCGCGCGAGCGCCGTAGCCCTCGGAGTACAGGGTCGCGTCGGTGCGGTAGATCTTGCGCGCGATGCCGGGTTCGTCGGCGGTGCCCGCTTCGGCCTTGCTCACGGCGTTGCGCTTGAGGTCGTGGTCGAACACGCGCTGCTCGCGCTCGCCGTCCAGCTCGGCCTCGATCTTGCCGATGCGCTCGGCGTACTTCTGCGCGTCCGCGGTGCTCTCGGCGTTGGTGGCCTTGAGCGTCACGATCTCACCCGCGAGGGTTTCCTTGTCCGCCTTCAGCGTGTCGCGCTCGGTCTCCAGACCGTCGACCTTGTCGGCCGTGGCCCGCAGTTCGGCGAGCAGCTTGTTGGCGTTGTCCGCGGTCAGGTCCAGCCCCGATGCCTCGGACAGCAACTTGAGATCCGTCATCTGCGAATCCTCCACATTTGCGGCCGGGGCATCCGATTCCGCGGTAGATTCCGCAGCGTCAGTGCTGGCCTGTTCGGTTTCGATGAACTGCGCGGCGCCCTCACTGAGCGCGAGCGCAGGCAAATCCCAGAATGGGTGATTGACGAGCGTGCCGCCTGTGACGCGCTGGCCTACTGCGTCTCCGTTGTCCTGATCGAATTTCGTCCCCAACTCGATGCTGAAAAACCGGAACTTCTTTGAGCGAATCAACTCCGCGCCTTCGTCGGTCCATTCGACGAGCGCGCGCAATTCCTTGCCTACGCGCTTGATCGCCTTGATCCACCCGCGGGCGGCGGTGTTCTCTTCGGAGTTGTCGCCAGCGCCGAAAGCGTGATTTACATCGATCGGCAGATCGCACGACTCACGGCCAGCTGCCAGCGCATCGAGATCCGCCTTCGTGATGGTGACCTTGGACGGTCCAGCCATCGGGCGCCCGTGCTTCGTGCCTACCGTCAGAATCGTGTGCCAGCGCGTGTTGGCGTCTTCGCCTTCGCCGAGTTGCGCGAGAGCAACGATCCTAAAAGGCCCTGTGGTCGTGTCTGTCATGCCAGCCCCGCCGCATCGGCCGCGTCCGCCGTGCTCGTTGTGGAGAGATAGATCAGCGTGCACCAGCAGTTGTTCACGCCGCTAAGCGTGGACAAACACAGCGGATTCGGCGCCATGAGCTGTTCCTCTTGAGGCGTTCCCACCTCGGCCGGATTCGCCGCGCTCGCTGCCGTCGCCTCGCACTCGACGCACACGACGTGAGGGCCGCTGATGCCGATCTCAGGGTTCACGGTATAGACGACAGTCCCAGCACCCTCGATGCGCCCCTGTTCGGCTCTGCCGACGCTGTAGACGCTGTTGGAGTCCTGGATCACTGCGTCGCTTGCGATGGTGCGCGGCGTGATGACGGACTGCACCCGCTCCATGATCGCGGACGGCACCCACTCGTTGACGGGCACCTGCTGCAGATAGCTGTTGATCGTGGCGTCGACTTGGCCGAACAGCATGGACGCGGTGGTCGTGGCGATCAGGCCGATCTTCTTTACGATCTCGCCCGCCTTGCGCACGATGTCGTCGACCGAGTTGGCTTGCCCGCTGGGGTTGTCGGCGAAGAGCGACGGGTTGTCCTGCGCCCACTCGGCCATTGCCTCGGCGATGTCGGCGGCGAAGTCGGGATCTTTGCTCATCCGCTTCGTCTCGCGCTTGACTTCCGCCTTTCCCAACTGCCGCACGTCCTGGTACCCGTCGCGCAGCGTGCGAACGAGGGCGGGCTTGCCTGGTAGCGGCGTCCTTGCGATGGCAGCGGCGTCACCGCTCGCGAGCGCGGGCGCGATCTTCTCTAGATACGGCTCGAGCACGCGACGGCGGATCGTGTTGTGCGTGTCCACCGAGATCCTGGTGATGGCGTCTTCACGGGCCACGCGACTCGATCGGTCGTCGAATTTCGACTCGGCGAGTTGCCGCACGCGCTCGGCGCCTCGACCCTGCTCGGCCTCAAAGGGCATGTCGGCGAACATGTCCACGCCACCGCAGCCGCATGCGCACTCGGCGAGCTGTTCGGGCTCGTCGGTGGTGTCGTCGTCGGGATCTTCGTCCGGCTCCTCTTCGGCCTCAACTTCGACACGAACGGGCAACCCAGACTCTTGCCGGAAAAAGTCTTCGTCTTCGGGCTGCGGCGTCAGCGCACGCGAGCGCACGCCGATCTCGTAAGCCTCGAGCTGTTCCTTGACGCTCTGCTGTGCGGCGTCACCCACCTGGAGAAACGGGTACGTGCGTACGCCTTCCCAGTTGAGATCGATCAGCGGCTTGACGAGTCGGCGGTTTGTCTCGCGGGCGATGCTGTCGAGTAGCGGATTGATCGTGTTGCGGAAGTCGCTGGACTGGCCATCGCGAAGGCCCTGCGTGCCGAGGCCACCGCTGCCGGACTGCGTACCCTGCACCAGATGCTGCGTCTGCCCGATGATGTGGATCTCGGTGCTCAGCGCCTGATACAGCTTGAGGATCGCGTCTGCGGCGGGAAGCGCCGTGTCCATGATGTCGACGTCGATCCCGTAGGGCGTGGCGATCCATGCCTGCGAGCCGCCGCGATAGCGGGCCACCATGCGCTTGACGCTGGCCCAGTTGTCGCGCAGCGTCTTGTCATCCACCTCGCCGGGCTTGGCTACTACCTTGGCGTTCGGGACGCCTACGCCGAATCTCTCAGCGGCGATCACGTGCATCCGCAGAAGCACCTTGCGGGCCTTCCACAGGATGTATGCGGGGCGGTAGCGGCTCACGCCTTGCCAGTTGCCGGAGTCACCGCCGTACGTCACCAGCACGAGGCGATCGGCGGGGATCTCGATGTTCCCTGTACCTAGCCCCGTGGTGTCGTCCATGCGGCCGATCTGCTCGATGCCTGCGAATCGGCCCGTTTCCTTGTCCTGCAACCACCGCTCGATGGATGCTGGCGACCGCGGGGCGAGGTCCGTGAGCACGTAGTGACCGCGATCGAACTGCCCGGTAGGCGTCCACTTCGCCATGCGGCCCGGCTCTTTGACCTGCTCATACACCGGCGTCTCGTCGTCGCTGACGTACCCGGTAACGATCTCAGACGGTGAGCAGCCCCACAGCACGGAGCGCGCTAGGTGACGGCTATTCGTCTCCCAACTCGTCTCGCTCACCTCAAACAGCATGCGGCGGATGAACTCGGCCATCATGTGCTGCTGCGGGTCGTCGGCGTCTCCCGGCTGCACCGTCCACGGGGCGTTCTGGACCGCCTCCATCCACTCGTCAACGGACGCGCCTACCTCGCCGTCTTCCTTGGCCATCTGCTCGCCGAAGCCGGGTGCAGACGTGTCGCCGAGCCATGCGTCGTTGTCGATCTCGGCGTTGGGATCGACGCCGGTGAAGTATCCGCCCGCGAGTTCCGTGCCGCTCCACCCGATTGGCTGGCCGTTGGACTCCCTGCGCTCCAACTCGGCGAACGCGTCGCCGTCTTCATAGATCCGCATGGAGGGGCGCTGCCGCTTGCGCGCGGGTGGTGAGGATGCTCGCCTCGTGTGAACGTGGCGGGTGACGGTGGCGGCTGCCATTGGGGATAGCGTTACCCGCGTGCTATGATGGGTGCGCGGAATAACCGCGGGCGGTTACCGCTTGGTTTTTTGGAGGGCGCCCATGGAATTCGACGACACGATGCCGATCAAGATCCAGCGTGAACACGTGGCAAGGGCGAGCGCGATGGTGTCGTCAGTGGCCCGCTATCACGAGATGAACAGGTGGGCGAAGTCGAGCCGAACGAAGGTGCTGCGGCTTGCGATGGAGCGGGGCTTGCGGGCGCTTGAGGTGGAGTGCAGCGGTGCGCCTGTGGGCGGGGTTGGTAGTGGATGAAGATCCGTTCCCTTCCCTGGCAGACTTCGCAGCCTACATCAGATCTGTCGATGCAATCTTAGCCAACGAGGCAACGCCTGTCTTCTGCCGCCGCGCAATCGCGCGCGCGTTGCTTGATCTTTTCGACGAGGATTCGGGGGTAGGCGAGCGAGGGGTGATCACGATCGGGATAGTCGCCCCGATGGCGGATATGGACTAGTCCCCGTTGGGCGCAGTCCACCCCGGGCCGCCGACGATGGCGGGAAACTTCTCCCTCTTCGTCATGAAGAGGCGCTTCATCTCGTTCCCCTGCGCGAACGTGTTCCACGCCTTGATCATGCACCCGATGAATTGCTTGTTCGGCACGCGCCGATAGGTGCCCATCTTGCTGCTCTCTTTCAACCTGATGTCCAGCGCGAAGTTCCGCAGGTGCGCGACGGGGGACGCGACATCAACGCCCTTCACGAGTTGCGATGCGAACTCCGCCGTTTCGCCCGGGAGCGTCGGCATCGTAAGAGCGTAGAGGGCTGCGAACGCGCCTGTCCTCTTCGTGAGCCTGCGGAACGCTGCGGTTCTGTACACCTCCACCCCGGCGATGACGTCAGGATACTCGTCGATGAGGCTGTCGACTTCGGTTGGCGTTGGGATCTGGTACCTCGTGAGCGCCGATGGCCCGATCAGGAGCCTGTACAGGTGCCCGACCGCCGTTGCCACCTGATTCGCGCTCTTCATCCCGCGCAGCACCCGCAGCATGTTGCCGTTCGTGCGCTTCGCGCCGATGTCGATTGTTCGCATCGCCAGCAGGGGGAGCCCCCTGCATACCAGCAGCGGCACGCCGATGCCGCTGATCTCGATCGCCCGCAGGCGGTGCTGTCCGTCGAGAAGTCGCCCATCCGTACCTACCGCTACGCTCTGCGCGTTGAACACCCACTCGCCGCGCATGATGGCTTGCGCTAGCGCCATTGCCCGCGCCTCATTCAGCGGACGGTTCCCTGTGTTTCTCCTGAGCATGCCCGACGCTTGATCGGGCGTAACCACCTCGATGGACGCTGCAGCTTCTCTGTACTTTACGGAAGATGGCACGATGCCTCCCACAAATCGCCGCCGCCGCTCCGACGTGTGAGTCCCGAAGGCGCCGAAGCGACGGGCGACGAAATCGAATGTGGGGTTGTTTCGGGACTCACGGGGGGAAGTATGGGGCACGAGGATCGGCGCGTCAACTAGAAGTCAGCCACCCCGAACCCATCCCCACCGAAGTCGCCCATCTCACCACCCAACGCCCGCTCCTCATACCCTTCCTCAGCCGCGTCCTTCCACCCCTGATCGTCGTGCGCGAAGATCGGCGCCACGAACACCGCGAGGTAGCCCAGCGCGTCTCCCGAGTGCGTCCACGGCTTCCACACCGTCGAGTCGTCTGGGATGTCCTTGCCGTCCTTGAACGGCTGCTCAAGCAGCGATTCGTAGATCCCCACCGACTTGCGCCCATCCTCGCCCGGCGTGTACTGCCTGCGTTGCATCGGCCTCGCGATCGTCATCTTCTGCACGCCGTCAGCCGACTTGATCAGCGCGCGTAGGCGCTCGCACCTCGCCTGGATCGCGTGGTCTTCGGGCTTGCGGGAGCAACTAAACACGACGTTGACGCCCGCCTTGCGGCACGTGTCTTTGATGATGTCCATGTCCGACTTGCCCACGGCGCTTTGCTTCGCCACGCCTGCGGGATCGTGGGCGATCGTGATGGTGGTACGGCCCTTCATCCACGGCTTTTGGAGTAACTGCAGCGTCTGCCGCTCGGTGTCGGTGTCGGCTGTGATGATCTCGTCAAAGATCGTCCAGCCCTCGGTCCCGATCAGCGGGAGCCCGGCTTGGTACGCGTGCGTCGGCTGCGTGCAGATCCACGCCGCACGGCGGTAGCCGGGATCTAGCCCGATGATGACTTCGCGCTTGGGATCGTGGATGTAGTCTACGGCGCTGCCCTCGCCCCAATCGGGATAGACGGCGCCTGTGAGCACGACGAACTTGCCCTCGAGCATCGCCTCCATCATGCGCGGGCTGTACATGCTGCGGAGTTCGTCGAGGTACCCCGGCCGCAGGTTGGGCAGATTCAAGCGCGTAGGCAGCGCTACGCGGCACTTGCGCAGCCCGTTGGGGGTGTAGTCGTCGAGGTTGCCGAACGTCTTGTGCAGCCACGCGAGGGACCATCCCGGGCGAGGCGTGCCGGTGGATATGATGCCCTGGATCGTGGCGCCCGTCGGCCCGAACACGTTTTGGCGGAAGCGCTCGCGGATGCGCGCCTGCGTCTCTTCCTTGCACAGCGCCGGTTCGTCGACCCACGCCGCGGTCAACTCGCTTCCCTCAAGCGCGCGGGCTGCGTTGTCGCCTGTGCCGTACACGAACTCCGCGCCGAGCTTCGTGTAGATGATGCACTCTTTTTTGTCCCACCGGATCACGCTGTCGCATGCGGAGAAAGCCTGCGGTGACGAACCCTTCTGATCGTTCATGGCGTTCCACACTCCCCTGAACGCCTCCAGCGTCACGCGGTTGAGCTGGCTGAAACTCGGCGAGACGATGCCGTACCTGAGCGGCGCACCGTCGGTGATGTTGGCGTTTTGCGCTGCCGTCTCGACGAGTGCCTGCGCGCCTACCGCCGTCTTGCCACCGCCTAGGCCACCGCTGACGAGGATGTCGAACACGCGCGAGGATCTGAACGCCTCGAGAATCCACCACTGCACGGGGTTGGGCGTGACGAGCTGCCCGCGGGTGGTGTACATGCGATCGATGTGCATGGGCTAGTCGTCGGTGTCGGCGGGCTCTTCCAACGCCAGCACCGGCACCGGCGGCAACTCATCCGGCGGTGCGGCGAAGATCCCACGGGGCTCGATGGTGATGCTTACCTCGCCTGGCTGCTCGTTCGTGTTCCTCAGCGCGATCTGCGCTGCCGTGTTCCTGTCCGCCGTCTTGTCCTCGCTGTCGTCGTCCAGCGTGGCCACGAGGTGCTTTGCCGCGAGGATGCTTGCGTGGTCCATGAGCGCGGCACGCTGGGATCGGATCTCCTTTTGAAGCGATGCGTGTTCCTCTTTGAAACACTTGAGATTCGCCCACCTGCGGATCAAGTCGGGATCGGTGATCTTGTGCTTGGTGGCGATCTCGGCGTAGGACATGCCGCCTTTGCACAGGTCGATCAGGACGGCGACCATGAGCGGGGTGAGGGTTACGGCGGTCACGGCATCCCCTCCCCTCCCGGTGCCCACGCTTGGCGCAGGGCGAGCGTCTTGAACCACCGATCTACCCACGTCCACCACGTCTGTTCGCGGGCGCTACCCATCTCGATCGCGCCGAGTCCGAAGTATTGATCGAACACGTACAGCGGCTTGCCGACGTAGGGCGCGGTGATGTCCCCCCACGCTGCTGCGATGTCCGCGGGCGTGAGCGGCGGCTCAGGCGACGGCGAGATCCGGCCGTGGAAGTTGGGATCGATCATTCGTCCCTCCACAACCCGTCGCGCGCTTCGTCCCAGTCGCAATCCCAACACTGGTCCCCGTCGATCGATCGCAGGTTTTGCTCCTCGCCGCACCGAGGGCACACGCGCGGGCCATCGAGCCGGTTGGCGTCGCCACCGAAGAACACGAACGACAGGATTCTGTCCCGCATGGCGTCCACCCTGCGCGGTGTGCCGTCGCCTGCGAACTGCGCGCGTATGGCCGATTCGTAGGCTGCGAGATCGTGACGAAAGAGGGCGAGCATGTCGACGGGCGTGCACTCCCACGCCACGTCGATCGGCTTGATCATCACTGCAGCCCCGTCAGCGTGCCTCGTGATCTCCCACCACTCGGCGTCCACCATCTGAGCAACGCCGATGTAGTCGCCGTCAGCGTGCCGCAGGTACATGGGCTTGCTAGACCACTGGATCGCCTCTTGAAACGGCTTCCACTTGTGATCGCCTCGCGGTGCGTGGATCATCCCTCGCCCTCCATCTCACCGATCGCCACGTCGAAACACGCCTGCGCGATCTTCCGTGTCGTGTCCACCGCTCGGCACAGATCCGCGAGCGCGGTGCGCCATGCGTCATCGCCGCCCGTCGCGTTCATCTGCTGTGTGAGCGTGGCGGTGTGCGCTTGCATGCACACGCTCGCCCACATGGACGCGGGCGCGATGGCGTCCACCATCCACGATTCCAGGCCGCGGAGCGTGCGCGCGGGGTAGCGCCTGTCGATAGCGTTGTCGAGGTGGAAGGCGGCAGCGCCCGCCGTGGTCATGGAGTCGCGGATATCGTGGGACATGGCGAGCAGATCGGCGCGTTGCTTGTCGGTATCCAGAGCCTCGCAGATGCCATCGAGCACGCCGGGCACGTCCACGGGCGTATCGGGTAGCGGATCGAGCGTAGCGTGGACCTCAGAGCCCCTCTTGACCTCGCCACCGTCGATCACGGTCTGCAGAGGCGCGTGCACCATGCCCTGAATGTACCGCCCGCCCTCGGTGGCGTTGATCATGCGGCCGAACGGCTGCAACTGCGCGCGCTTCTCCAGCCACTCACCCACCCACGAAAACGAGGGAGTGCATGGCACCTTGCCGCCGTAGTAGCCTGGCACCTTGGCCACGCGGCCGATCCTCGACAGCACAGCCTTGCCCGTGGCTTCGACTTCCTTGGCTTCTGCGCTGAACCCAGCCACGTCGCTGCCGTTCTCGCGCACGTCCCGCTCGCTGTAGATACGCTGGATTGCCATCTGAGCGGCCTGATCCCCGCACTGCGCAAGGGCTCCCAGCGTCTTGAGGATGCGATCCTCTTCCGCCTGATCCTCGGCGCTCAGCGGCTCGATCTTCTGCAGCGTGGCGCCACCGTCGCGGCTTCCCTTGTCGTAATACTTGCCCTTGGGGAAGCTGAGATCCTGGCCCACGTAGATGATGGGATCGCAGCCCAGTTTGAGAGCCAGCGAGGTCGACGTGGTAGCCACCGAGCACGAGGTATCAAGCCACGTGTCGGGCCCGTCGAGGTGGTCATACAGCCACGCCTCGATCACCGCGTTTCCTGAGAAGCTGGCGAACCGCTTGACGGGCAGTCGGTACAACTGCGGGTTGCACGTCATACCCACGCACAGGCACTCGATCTCGCGCGCGTCGTACCCGTCGAAGTGGTACGTGAGATCCAGCGGGTCGAGCACGACCACGAAGTCAGGCACGATCCCAGCGGGCTTGAGGATCTCGAGGCAGCGCGAGAAGGCGATCAGCACCGCGCGGCCTTTGAGCTGCTTCACGAGGTGCAGGTTCTGCGACAGCGACGGCCCCGGCGCGATGATGACCGCGGGCTGTCCCTTGAAGGCGTCGCCGAGCTTCGCCACCGTGGGCCACTTGGCGAGCACAGGGAGGTTCAGCGCGCCTTGCGAGCACCACAGGGCGCCGAACGCGGCGACGGTGTTTGACATGGACGCCGCGCGCTCTTGCTCCGGCGACATCTGCGGGCGTGGTGGGAGGGCGGTCATTCGTCACCACCTTTGTCCACCGCCTTCACGGGGATCGCGTATTCCACGTCGTCTGACATTCGAAGATGTAGCTCGCCGTCTTGCATCCAGTCGTCAACGACGGTGGGGTAATCGGGATCGCGGTAGGGCTCCTGCGGGATATGGTACACAAACCCGTTGATCCTCAACGACTCGCACACGTGGCCGTCTGCCGTGATGTAGTGCCCCTCGGGGAGCCGTGGCTCGCCATCGCTCAGGCACTCGGCCACCGCCCGCCCCGCGCGCTGCGCTCTGCGCCTGTCGTCGCATGGGAACCGGATGACGGCCTCGCCGTCTTCGTGGGTGACGGTCACGCTTTCGTCGGTCATTCGTCGTCATCCTCCACCGCTGCCCGCCACAGCACGCCATCGGGCGTGTAGATGTCAAACTCGGTGAGGTTCGCGGTGTCTTCGTCCATGTGGATATCGCCCTTCGGCTTGCACTCGATGCTCTCACCTAGCGATGCGTGCGGGCCACGAAACAGGCCGTAGCCGTGACCCTCGTACCAGTCGACGCACTCCACGATCTCGCCCTTCACCCACCACGTGCCGTCGCTGACGAGTCGGCACGACTTGACGAACTCGGATGTGAGGCCGAAGTCGTCGGTGTTGTCGGTCATTCCTCGCCCTCCCCGTTGACTTCCTTCCACGCCGTCACGGTGCCGTCGGGCGTGGGTGTCTCGGTGTAGCCCCGTGGCTCGTCGGCTGCGATCGGCTCGTCTTCGGCAGCATCGGGCTTCGGCGGCGGGGAGACGATCACGGGCTCGCCCTCTGTGAACCGCTTGAACCCCGTCGCGTTCACCCGCAGCAGCACCTCGTCGGGCGTCTCCATGGCGGTGAAGTACCCGCACGCCGTTACGATGCGAGTGCCGTAGGGGTCGTCTTCGCCCTCGCGGATCATCGGGTGGATCGAGAACACGCCACGGGATGATAGGAGCGTCTCCCGCTGCTCCATGTTCTCCTGCGTGCCGTCGGGGAACACCGGCGTGGTGACCTCGAACAGCAGGTCGTCGACGATGCCCGCGGCGTCGTCTAGCTTGAGCCTGAATTCGGCCACCGTGCAGCGGAAGTTGTACCGGCCAAGCGTGGTGTACAGCGCTACGACCGGCACACGCTCGCCGTCCTTGTCGTGGCTGTTGTCCGTCAAGCCGAGCACGTGGACGGGGTAGATCCGGACTTCGCGCCCGTTCTCGTCACGGGTCAAGATGAGCGCCGAGTTAGACGACAGCCACCCTGACACGCTGTGCGAGAGGAGGAAGAACGGCCGCAGTAAGATCCGAATCAAGCGCACCCACCAGATCGGCTTGATAAACGTCATGCTTCACCCATCATGCACCGCCGACTCCCACCCGCATTCCTTGCACTTGATCACCGTCAGGCAGTGGCCGAAGCCGACTAGGAACGAGTCGCCGAGGCATTGCTTGCAGAAGATCGTAACCGCGGGATCGTCGTCGTAGGACTGCCCGATGTGAAAGTCGGTCATGGTCTTGTCGTCTGTCACGTCGCCGAGTTCGTGGTTCGTGAGGTAGCCGCGTTCAGGATGCCATGCGTCGTGTTCGTGCTCCTTCGGCTCGCGGGGCGGTGGCGTGGATGCTGCTGATACGCCCGCGCTGGCGCCCGTCCACATGGAGAAGTTGGACAGCGGCGGCGCTATGCCGAAGCGCGGGATGAACACGCCATCCGCGTTGTAGACGCCGGAGTAGACGTCTAGCACCGCGCTTGACGGCACGCTCGGCTTGAATCCCCGATCACCCATCCTCGCCGCCCCCCACCACCTTGCGCGCCAACGGCTCGATCACCAACCGCGCCGTCTCGACAGCATCCTGTGCAGTCGGCCCGGTGAACACGCGCCCGCGCAACTCGGCGAACGGCCCGTCCATGGCCATGATCTCGATCCGCGCCTCGCCGTCGATCTCCTGGATCGCGCCTGTGACCCAAGCAAGCCCGTTGTGGCCAGCCGTCACGAAGTCGTGCATGGGGAAGCCGCGTAGCTGCACCTGCCGCGCCGCATACGCCTCATGCTCCTGCAGTACCTTGTGCGTGTCCTGGTCTTCGATCCCGCTGGCCATGATCGCGAGCTTGTGCCGCAGCGTCTCCACGTCGAAGGCGTTGTCGGCGTCTGCGCGGCGTAGGACTTGGATCGCGCCCTCGAGGTGTTCGACGCGCTCGGCGAGGGCTGCGAGGTCGGCTGTGAGGGACTTCACGGTTGGTTTGGTCATCGTTCCTCGCTGTTCGTGTGCCATTGGATAGCGTCGATCACGGCTTCGATCCGGGTTAGCTTCCGCTCGTGCGTGTGCCCGCCGCAGCCGACGACGACGAACACGTGGCCGCCACGGTTGGACGGGTAGCACTCGACATCGCCAAGCGGCGACAAGTGCGCGAGGATGCCGCGCAAGACGCCATAGGTGCGCCATGATGTCAGGTCGATCGCCGGTTTCGATTGCTTGATAATGGGAAAGCCGTGAACGTCCTTCGTCTCGTACGGCGTGCAGGGGACGTCGGTGACCCTCGCTTGCCACATGTGCCACGCGATGCGCTCGCCGTCCTTGGCAGCGTACCCGTCAGGCTTCATCTCGAACCGCTGATCCATGAGCCAATCCGACAGCGCCACGAGATCGGGTGTCATCTCGGCGGGCAGATGGCGGATCATTTCACCACCTTCGACACGGCGAACAGGCCGCCCGCGGCGGCAGCGAGCACGAGAGCCACGGACAGGCCGAAGACGGGCAATCCCCACAGCGGCGCGGTCACCCATAGCCACGACCACTCGATCACGCCGCAGATCTTGAGCGTCACGAACAGGGCGCCGAAGACGACACCGATCACGGCTGGGCATCCTAGATTGATGTTCACCTTGGTTTTGTTGCTCACGACACCCTCCGGAACGCCAGCGTCCACAACTTCGCCCACGGCCGCCACTTGCTGCAGTAGTCGAACGCGCCCGTACGCCCGAACATCCACTTCGCCTGCTGCTGTACCGCCTGCGTGGGGTTGCCGTCGGGGCCGGGAACCTGCGTCTGCGTGGACTCGATGATGTGGATCGGCGGGCTGAAGCGGCACACGCCTACTTCGGGGTTGCCGTCGGCCTCGCCTGCGCTTGGGAGGAAGTACCAGCACCGTCGGCACTGCACGATCCGCCGCTGTCGCTTGCTGATCGCCTCGCGGCGAAGGTCGACGAACCCGTGGAGCGCTTCGACGGTTTGGAGCAGTGGGGCTGCGACGTTCATGGCATCCTCTTCGCGACGGCCTCGGCTACCCTCGCGCCGTCCATCTCGATCACGATGGTATCCGGCTCCATCGACTCGAATTCGCTGTTGACGAACCCCGCGCGGTCGATGGCGGCTAGCACCTCTTCGGGCGACTCGTTCACGCCGTGACCCGTGCCTGCTATCACGATCGCGCCGGGGCGGATCTCGAATGGCTGATCGGGGTTGTCGCGCTCGATGCGGTCCTGTACCGCCGTGATCGCGGTGGTGAAGATCCATAGGCGATAGGTGATCCCGCCCGCCGTGCTGTGGAGCTCTACGACGCCGCGGCTTACATCACACGTGGTCATGCGTCCCCCCGCTTCCACGCCGTCACACGGTATCCACGCTTCGGCGTGCTGTCGTCGACACGCACCATGCACCCCGATCCTTCGAGGGCCTCTACAACGGCGTAGGCGTCCGCCCTCGTCACGCACACGGCCAGCGCCTGCACGTCATCGTCAATCCCGATCTCGCCGGTCGCGAGTGCCCGATCGATCTTCGCCACCATGGCAGCGGCGATCTTCGCGGGCGTGGGCTTCGTCGTCGGCTTCTTACCGGGCTTCTTTTTCGTCATCGCTCTCTCTCGGTGGGTTGCGCACGAGATCCCGCAGCACGAGATCACGCACGAATTGGGCCATTGACGTAAGGCGCTCGTCTGCTCGGCGCTTGAGGTGGTCGAACAGGTCGTCAGTGAGCATCACGTGGAATCGGCGGGTCTTGGGTGGCACGGGCTACTCCGTCGACATCTCCGCGATCAGATCCGGGACCGTGGCGCCGATCGCTTTCAGCAACTTGTCCGCGTTGCGCGAGCCGATCTCGTCGTGGCCGTTCTCCCACTTGCTGAGCTGTGATGGCGACGTGCCCACCGCCTGAGCAACGGGCTTCTGCGTCTTGTCGGCGTTGACGCGCAGGCGTTGCAGGCTGCGGCCGAGGCGACCGTGGAAGCTCATGTCGAGCGGGGTGGAGTCTTCGGGGCGCTTGACGATCTTCTGCGCGATCTCAGCCTTGCCGAAGTAGTCTTCGAACTTCGCCTCGGCCTTCTCGGTGGCGTCCTTCTCGTCGTCAGCCTCGGCCGAGACGTACTGCCCGCCCTTGTTGTAGAGGCGGACTTCGTAACCTACTTGCGGCATGGGATCTCCTTTGGGCGAGATCCTGCACCGTTGCGGCGCATGTGTCAAGGGCGGTGTGTCAGGTGTGTCAGGCGGGTGTGTCAGGTGGGCGATGGGCCGGTCCAGCGCCATGCGGGGCATGTGTCGGCCCAACCGTGCAGTTGAGCCGTTGGCCCTATGGGACGCGTCAGACAGTATCTTGCCTTCTCGTTGGTGGCTGGATTGGCCCACCACTCACACGTCCCACACACGCGGCCTTCGGGCGGCTCCCACTCGCCGCAGGTGTTCTTCGATGGGATTGGCTCTGTGTGCGGGTAGCGGTCGCAGACGTGGATCACGTCGTCCGTACCGTAGACGTGTACCATCGTCGGACGATTCCATCTGCAGGGAGATCCACACGTCCCCCACTTCGGCCTATCCATCCTCGCCTCCCTCGCCACGATCAGCCTTCACCGCTTCCTTCACCATGTCCCGCACGATCAGCCCCCTGACGTAGTGCGCGACCGAGCAGCGGCCATCGCGGGCACGGCGGGCAAGGTACTCCCGGATCTGTTCGTCGACCATGACCACGAGGCGGCGGTTGAGGGGTGGGTGGTGGGTCATGGCGTCGGCTCCTTTCGCCACTTGTGGGACTGGCATACGTGATCGGCGCGGGTCAACATTTCGTGGTGGTAATCCACTCGCATCATCCTGCACCTTCCCCACGCTGGGCCGTCGAATGGCCCTTGAAACCACCGTGAGCAGTTGGCGCACGTCAGCGGCGCGTTCGTCGGCGTGGTGTCGATGACCATCTTGGGGCCTTCGGGTTCGCTCATGGCTTCTCCCTCGACGCCAGCCACGCGCGGCCGAGGGCGGCGCCGTACGTCGGGCCCGTTGGCGCGTTCGTCATTGCCCAGACGTCCTCCCATGACCGGCTGACGCTCCAGTAATCCGCGGCCCAGTCTCGAGACCCAGGCTCGCCGCCAGCGGAAACGGGAACCACGTGCGCGTGCCGCCATTCCAGCCGCTCCCGCACCTGCGCCAGCACCACACCCTGCGTGGCGGGGTCATCGAGATCGGGGATGGGATCGTCCATGAGATCCGACATCCGCAGCGAGAGTGTCAGCCCGTCCTCTCCGATGCGGGTCCACAGCACGTCGTAGAGCGTCCGATGCCTCACCAGCACCGCGGTCGACCACGTCCAGTCGGGGTGATCCGCCATCTCCCTCGCGATCTCGATCTCTTCCGGTGTCATGCCTTCCCCGCTTCCCTGATGAACCGCAGCGCTTGCCCCTCGGCACCCATCCGCGCGTTGTGCACCCGCAGGTATCGGATGTTCAGGTCATGTTCCGATGCCATCTCTCCGCCCCTCGCTGCCCACCTCAGCCCGTCGAACACGCCCTCCATGCGGATGAGCCTGCACAGCTCCGTGACCGCGGCTTGCAGGTCGTGAGCGTCCCTGACCTCGGCAGACGTGATCCCCGGTGGGCGGGGGAGATTGGCGGCGGTCATGGTGCTATCGCTCCCTGAGCCACTTCTGCCATATCGCCCACTCCTTGTTCGGCACGATCGGCCTACGGAGAGGGCGCTCCATCTGCTCGCTGTTGAGCACGACCCCGCAGTGGTTGCACGCGCCATTCGTGCCGTCCTCTGTGTGCCGCCTGACGGCGTTCTCTCCGCACTTCGGGCATGCCAGGAACATGTCAACTCCGTTGTTCCTCATGGAGCTCCATTCCGCGGCTGCGTCGCCGCTGATTCATGCTCGCGCACGTCGCCCCACGTCCGCCCCGCCTGGACATTCTGGACGGTGCCGCGGGCGATCCCCAGTCGGCGGGCAAGCGCTGCCTGTGACTCGGTGGAGCGTCGGATCTCCATCACGAGGGCAGCCGTCAAGGGGCTTGTGCGCCTCGCTGCGCGCTGCCGCTGTAGCCGTACCATCTCGGCGTAGCCCTCGCGGTCGATGGCGTCTGAGGCGGCCGCTACCGCGTGCAGGCGCTTCCATGAGCGGCCGGTGCGCACGTCTCGGATCGTGGCCCGCGACACCCCGTGCACCTCGGCGACGAACCGATCGGTGTGCGGGGATGCGAGGATGGCGAGCACCGCGGTTTCGGTGAGCTTTGGCATGGGTGGTAGGGTTGCACATGTGCTTGTCCATGTGCAAGTATCTGGGTGAAAGCGAGGCGGTGATGGAGTACCTGACAGACGACGAGCGGCAGGTTGTGAAGCGTGCAGAGATGTTCGCCAAAGGTGACGAATGCCCGGCCGCAACCATGGCGGCAGATGACTGCCTGTTGCTGGCTCAACGGCTGGACGAGGCGAGGGTGATGAGCGATGTGCTGGAAGCCAAGATCACCGCGCTTCGTGAGTTGGCCTGCGACAACGCCTCATACGGAGATCGCCCGCGCGACGACATGGACGGCGAGGATCGGGCGGCGTGGCTTGAGCGCCATGACGTGGCCGACGAGATCGCAGACGACATGCTCAAGATCATCGACGGCAAGCCATGACCCGCCTACGCCTCGACATCCACGGCAACGAGCGCCCGTGCACCCTCAAGCGCGACCGCTACCGCGTCGGGCCACGTGAGGCGCTGACGGCGCTGGAGCTGCGGTTCCGATGCGAGTGCGGCAGAAGCGCGACGTGCGAGCGGATGGCGCTTACCGCGGCGTGGGGTGAGGATTACTCGCCCGTGATTGGCTGGACGTGTCGAGGCTGCGCGCACGCCCATGGGTGGCGCAAGCATGCCCACGGGCTCGGCATCGAGGCGCGAAGGCTGCGGAAGCGTACCCACTGCGCCGTTCATGGGGTTGCGCTCACACAGCCGACAGAGGCCGCCCCGCATCGACGCGCGCGGTGCTCGATCTGTGATGGTGAATTCGCCGCCCGGCAGCGGGTGAGGTGGGAGAGGTATCGACATGACAGAGACCCTGTACGGCCTACCGCCTGACGTCCAATTTTGCACCCGCTGCGTCATCTCAAACCAGCGGCCCAACTCCGCGGTGGAATTCCAGCACACCGCCGACAGCCGCAAGGACACGATCCACCTAGACGACGAGGGCGTGTGCGATGCGTGCCGCGTGGCCGAGGCGAAGGCGCTCACCGACTGGGCCGAGCGTGACCGCGAGTTGCGGGATCTGTGCGATCGGTACCGCAGCGCAGACGGCTCCTACGACTGCCTGTGCCCGGGATCGGGGGGGAAGGACAGTTTCTACGCCTCGCACGTGCTCAGCACCGTCTACGGCATGCACCCGTTGACCGTGACGTGGGCGCCGCACATGTACACGCCGTGGGGGTGGGCCAACTTCCAACGGTGGATTCACTCCGGCATCGACAACATCCTCTACACGCCGAACGGGCGCGTGCACCGGCTGCTCACGCGGCTGGCCGTGCAGCACCTGTTCCACCCGTTTCAGCCGTTCATCGTCGGGCAGAAGGCGCTTGCTCCCAAGGTGGCGCTGCAGCACGGGCTGCGGCTCGTGTTCTACGGCGAGAACGAGGCGGAGTACGGCAACCCGCAGATCGACACGGAGACGGCGGTGCGCAGTCACAGGTACTTCACCGCCACCGATCCCCGGGACGTCTACCTGTCGGGCGTGTCCGTGGCCGAACTCGGCGAGCGGTACGGCGTGCGAGGATCGAACCTGGCCCCGTACCTCCCAGCCGATCCCGATGCCCTCGACGCGGGCGGCGTGGACGTGCATTACCTCGGCTACTACCTGCGATGGCACCCGCAGTCGGCGTACTACTACGCGGTCAAGCACGGCGGATTCGAGGCGTCACCGGAACGCACGCCGGGCACCTACAGCAAGTACAACTCCATCGACGACAAGATCGACGACTTCCACTACTGGACGACGCGCGTGAAATTCGGCATCGGCCGGGCCACGTACGACGCATCCCAGGAGATCCGCAGCGGGGACATCACCCGGGCCGAGGGCGTGGCGCTGGTGCGGCGGTTCGACCACGAGTGGCCGGAGCGCTTCGCCGACGACGTGATGGCGTACCTGTCCGTGAGGCGTGGTGAGATGCCCGAGGCGTTCGCGGCTCTCGAGGTGCCTGAGATGTCGCGAGGCTACCTGCATGAGCTGGCGGCCGGGTTCCGATCGCCGCATCTGTGGGACGGTGACAGGCTGCGGCACGTGGTGACGGAATAATCCCGGCCGCATCGTGTAACATCCATACAGGAGGGCCTCATGCGCTACCTACCCTTGATCCTGATCGCCACCCTCGCGGGCTGCTACTCCAACGACTGCGAGCGCAGGTGCGCGGCCTTCGCGGATCTGTGGGTCACCTGCGAGGGCACGTGGGAGGACAACCACACGGCGATGTACTGCTATGCCGAAGACGACTACCGGCCGGGCGACGACGGCAGCGTGTTCCCCATGGCCGAGGTTGAGCCGTGCGAGACGTGGAACGACGTGTACGCCGACTGCAACCGGCGTGTCGGTGAGTTGGATGAAGGCGACGAGGCGTGGTGCTACGCGACGACTCCACCGGAAGCGAGGGACAATGCGGAGTGCGTACAACTCGCATGGTACGCGAGCGGGATGATGGGGAACCTCTAGGCGTAAAGCACGCAGGCGGTGTGCTATGATGGTTCTGCGTTGAATCAGTTAACCGTCTACTCCCATCCTCGCCTTGGGGAATCTCCTGGGTTCAACGCAACCCAAGGCGGGGGTGTGGAGGTTGGCATGGAAGAGGATTGGAGAGAAGCAGTCGGATGGCCGCTGTACGAAGTCAGCAGCATCGGGCGTGTTCGGTCGTGGAACAGATACGGCCCAGGAAACGAGAGGGCCACCTCCCCCCACATGCTAACCCTGTTTGTTGGCCATGGCTACTTGAGGGCAGGGCTGCGCGACAAAAGAAAAAGAGGAAGATCTGTATCAGTCGCGTCCTTGGTAGCTGAGGCTTTCATATGCCCGAGGCCAACTGGCCTTGTGCTTCGTCATCTCGACGGCCAGCAAACCAACAACGTTCCCCATAATCTCGCGTGGGGAACGTTGAAGGAAAACGGAGAGGACAGGGTGCGGCACGGCACTTCGCTGCGTGGGGAGAAGAGTTTTACCGCGAAATTGAACGAAGCGCAGGTTCTTGAGATTCGGGCGTCTAATGAGACGGGGGTCGCGCTGTCAAAAAGGTTCGGAATTACACCGAGCGCCATCTCCGGCATCAGGAAACGCAGAACATGGCGCCATCTGCCGTAGCGCAGGGCCGAGTGCATGGCGATGCTTGACTTCGTGTGGGAGATGGTGGAGTAGCTACCCGCGCGCAGCAACCGGCTTCCTAGCCGCCTTCCGCGCCGCCAGCCGCTCAAGCCACGTGTCTTTGATGTCCTCCAACCGCCACAGCTCCAGCAGGTCCAACGCCATGACGTTGCCGCGGAAGTGAGGATCGACCGTGCCCCCGCATGCCACGATCTCGGCAGCGATCAGGCCGAGGAAGGCTGGTGAGTCGATGTCAGGCACGAACGGCGCGTCGCTGGACTTGCTGATCTTGACCGCGAGGCACCCGGCCCATGGGAGGGCGAGGTAGCGGGGGTGGGTTGTGAGGGTGGGGAGGGTCATTCGTCATCCGGCCGCAACTGCCCGCACACCTCGCACGGCCCCCACTTCGGCAGCTCAGAGCCGCAGCGCTGGCACGCGTGGTCGAGTAGCTCCAGCATGGCGTCGCGTCGCTGGCGAAGGCTCAGGGCCTGCAGATACGCGACAAATCCACCGATCGCGTCCTTCGTCTCGCCGGTCATCGGGCCGTCGGACTCCCATCCGTAGGCGCAGCCTGTGCACTCCACAAGCGGGCCGATGGAGATCAGCGGGGAACCGCAGTCGGGGCAACTAGTCATCGTCCGCCCCGAACCGAGGCCCGCAGGTGGGGGCGAGTGCGCCGGTAGCGCCGTGGTCGATGGTGCGGCCGATGATCTCCTTGTCCGCGAGCACCCACCCGGCGGCGGTGAGGGCGGCGTCGGCGGCGTGTTTGGCGTCGGCCATGCTGTCATGCTGCACCGCAGGGCGTTTACCTGCGTATGAATTCACGTCGACGAATCCGGCCGGTAGCGACTCGGCCTCGATAAGTAGCCATGTTGTTCCGTATCGGTAGCGGCGCATGATCTCCCCGCGGGGGATCGTCTCGTCCACCCACGGCCCCGCCACACGCCCGGCAAGCTGCAGCAGCACCTCCCAAGCATCGTCAGGCCGCTCCAGCAGGTGCGCCACGATGTCGGCGGGCGTCGGGTCCACCGCGTCAACGTCGAGGGCGTGATCGGCGTCAAGGCGGCGGCACAGGGTTGTGAGGGTGCGTTCGTCGCTCATGGCGTCTCCACTCCCCAACCCATGAGGGCGGCAGTCGGGCACTCCGCGTGGTGAGGATCACGACGCTTACCGCACCACGGGCACGGTTCACCCTCTCTCAGCGAGCCGTCCAGCGCTGCCTCCAACTCGGCGATCCGAGCGTCGCGGCGGTCGAATGCTGCCCGGATCTCGTCGGCGTCTAGATACTCGATGTATCCCGGCCCGAGGCGCTTCACTAGCCCGCCGTCGTCATCCTGTCCGATCCGGCTGTACGAGTCGCCGTCCTCGCTCCACCCGTCATCTACCGGCATATGCCCTCCAACGCACCCCGCCGCCCGCCAAGGATGAGTGACCTTGGGAGACGGCAGACGACGGGGTGAAGTCGGTTGATCGGCCACTCGTGAGCACGCTACCACGGGGATCGCAGCAGGTGCAAGATCGGCGCAAGAAAGGGGCGATGCCTCGCGCGCGTGAAGGGGATGGTATGCCGGGCGTGCGCGGCATTCCTTGGTTCTCACCCCTCTTAACTCCGATCCCTCGGAACGCTGCCTTTAGAGAAGCCATAGCTCCGATCCTAGGACATAGGTGCTTGGTATGTGACTAGTTACAGGGCGCGGGCGCGTGCGCGAGGCTCACGAAGCGTGTTTGGATTTGCATCCAACGCCTCGATGAATGCCTCCATCGGGAAGCGTGCGCACCTCTTACGCTGATCGCCGATCCTAACAGGGCTGCACCACGTGGAGTCCGTCATCGTCGCCCACGATTCGATCTTGAGCCGACGCATGATCGGCATCCACTCGATGCCACGATCGTCTAACTCCGCCTTGAACCGATCCGGCACGATCGCGATCTCGGTGCCGTCGGTATCCCACCGTCCCCACCATCCTCCATCGGGGGCGCGTACGGGGTTGCGGATGTCGTACATGCGATCCAGGTTCAGCAGGGCGAGATCGAGCACGATGTGCAGCACCTGGGTCTTCTCGTCGTGGTGTTGTCGCCAGCATGGGCAGCGGGCGGCGGTGCGGCACTCAGGCATCTGGAACCGTGAGCCACGATGGGAGGTTCTTCAATAGCCACGATGCCCAGCGCTTGCCCTTGCGCTCGAAGTCGAACAGCCTCCATGTATCCGGCTCCCATTCCTTCGCGCTGATCATCACCTTCGGCGGCATCCCGTACCGCTTGCGGATCGTCGTCTCCACCACCTGCGAGTCGTCCACGAACACCACGCCGGACAGCCCGTCCTCGATCGCCTTACACAAGTTGGTGGAGTCCGGCCGCGTCGTCGGCCTCACGAGGTCGTACAGCGCCGCGTCTCGCTTGACACCCGACATGCTTTTCAGCCCTCGAGCACGGTAGATCGTGATCGACAGCACGACCGGCCCCTCCATGATCTCGTGGCCTTCCATGGCCTCGCTTGCGTAGTGCCTGACGTGGTGCTCTTGTTCCTCCTGGCCATCCTCTCGGTGGGTCCACGTGCGTCCGCCCTTGCTGACGGTCTGCGAAGCTCTCCACGGGCGGGCCTCTCCTGGTACGGTGATGCGGATCAAAACAGCCTCCCTTGCTCGCCGCTGCCGTGCTCGATCTCCGTCTCCGTCCTTGGGTACCACCTTCGGATCATGGCGATCCTCGCGAGCGCCCCTGCATACGTCGCCGCCCCTGTGGCGTAGGCGTTGCCGCCGTCTCGCTTCCTCGTGGTGATGACGTAGGGCTGTGTTCGGATCTTTGGTGGCGATCGGCGGATCACTCCGGCACCTCGTCAGCAAGCACCCACCCTGCTGCCTTGAGGGCGCGATCGGCGGCATGCTTCGTTGCCGCGGTCACGCAGCCGGAAATATGCTGCGAGTCTCCACCGCCGTCGTACACCCACGCGGCGATTCCCTCGGCGCACGCCCGATGATGTCTGCCAAAGAAGTCGGGGCCTTCCCATGGTCCTGCGATCTTGGCGGTTGACAGCGCGCGCATGACATCGAGCGCATCAACCGGCCTCTCCAGCAGGTGATCGATGATGTCGTCGACTTCCGGGGGAGCCGTCCACGCGTCGTTCACTGTGCCGTCGTACCCTTCGCCGATCGTCACCGTCGCAAGCATCTTCCTGATCTTCCGATCTCCCACGATCCCTCCTATCCATCCCCCCGTTTCAGCCATTCTACCTATGCCAGCCGCCGCCTAAGCGCGATCGTAGCTCTCGGCATACCCGCGTAAGGGTAGCGCGGTGGCGTCGATTCTAGGCGGTGTCACGTGCGTCTCACGTTGATGCGCCTTCGTTGCCCTGCCCGTGTCCGCCTTGCTCGCGGGATTCTTCGCCGCCTTCTTCGCCGCCTTCTTCGCCGCCGCCATCACCAGCCGGCTCTGCTCCAGGCAGATCTGCCGCAGCAGCGACAGCACATCATCGTTCGTCGGGTCATCGAGTTGATCCCTGGCCATCCTCTTGGCGGCTGCGAGGTGCTGTTCGATGCGGTCGTAGAAATCCTGGTTGTCGCTCATGGCTGACCATCCTGCAGTGCCATCGCCCCGCGCACGATGCGCTCGTGATCTGGCGAGAGCGAGACCAGGGCGACGGCCAGTCCTCGGTGGTGTGGATCGTCGCAGAGGACGATCGCGTTCACGAGCTTGAGGCACGTCCTGTCCGTGTCCACGCCGTCCTTGGTCTCCTGGAAGATGATGACCTCTCCCGGCGTGAACGGGCTGGGGGACTCGATGGGGCTCAGTCCCTCGTCGGAATCCGCCATATCGTCGAAGTCCGCTGGCTCCACACGAACCCTCAGTACCGCGTATGCAGACGACATCACTCCACCTCCCCGAACGGATCCTCGCTCGTGTCCGAGGGGTCGAACCCATGCTCCGCGCATAGGGGCTTGCCGTCCACCTCCTTCGCCTCCCACCCCGGGCACGGCTCCGTCTCGGTGGGCGGCATGCCGATGTCATCTATCGGCGTCGCCTCAAGCCATGCCTGCGCCGCGAACGGGCGGCGGCAGTGGTGCACGCTG
>Ga0233415_10000327_pt1 | contig 22883 bp, 28 predicted proteins | sample Na_anoxic_12_MG_FD_188631 | JGI IMG/M metagenome (GOLD analysis project Ga0233415, IMG submission 188631) | Seawater microbial communities from Saanich Inlet, British Columbia, Canada - Na_anoxic_12_MG | ecosystem: Environmental > Aquatic > Marine > Inlet | place: Canada: British Columbia... | reverse complement strand
GTGCTGAACTCTCACTCTAGCGCGATGGGGGGTGGTTTTTCTAGGGGGGGTGGGTTGAGGCCAGGGATCAGGCGGGCTTAAGAGCTCGTCGAGCGTTGAGGGCGAGCACCGCCGCGGTCTCCGACGCCTCGTCGCCAGACAGAGACGCCAGCAGGAGTTGGGCGGACTCGTCAGAGGTGAACACGCAGGCGCTCACGACAACATTGACCGGGACAGACGGGGCGAACAGCCCAGCGTTGACGCCGCCCTTAGTGGTCTCGATCTTCAGCGTGGCAGAGACGCCCTCGACATTCAGCGCGGTCTCTTCACCATCCACGGCGCGGCCTATCGCGGCCATGATCTCCAGCTTCGCGGCTGCAGTGGTCATGCTTTCACCTCGTCAGTTGTAGACGTTGGAGCTTATCACGCCAGCCTCAGGAGCGGGCAGGCGGCGAGGGCCTCAGCGAGAGGAGGCGCGCAGGGCTGCGTATCTGGTGGCGAGGCGGCGCAGCTCAACCACATGGATCCTTAGCTGTCGCATCTCAACGGCCGTGGCGTGTGTTGCCACGAACTCAGACCTGACCTCCACTCTCACGTCCATAGGCAGGCTCATCAGCGTCGTGTTTTGGGCGCGTGAGGGCTTGGCTTGTGAGGTTGAGGGTAAGGCCAGCGCGAGGAGCGCGAGCATGAGGATCATCGTGGTGAGCTTCATCATCATCAGTCCTTCAACAGAACCTTTAAGATCCCGTTGGTCTCAGCGACGCCCTCAGCGATGCGGGCAGTGTCAGAGCGCAGGGCTGTCAGAGCGCCCGCGTGCTCCAGAGTACGACGCTCAGCAGCGTCCAGTCGAGCCTCCATCGCGGGCAGCTTCTCGGCCTGCTTGGTGGCCTGGGCCTTCACCTCATCCTGTGTCTTCACGACGGCGTCCAGCCGCGCGCCCATGGCGCCGTAAGTGACAAGCGCGGGCGCTGACGCCACAGCCACAGCGGCGAGGATGCCCAGCACCCAGCGCGCCACAGGCGAGAGCGGTGGGGCCGTGTTCTCTTCTTGGCTCATGTCTATCCTCCCAGCAGCCAGGCCAGTGAAGCCGTGGCCGCCAAGCTCAGGGCCGAGGCGCCCAGCGCGCTCGGCGTGTCTAGACCTGTCAGGTCTTTGGTTGCGATAGGTACAGCAGCAGCCACGCCGCCGAGCACAGCCCAGAGGGCGAGGGCGCGGGGGTGGCGCTCATGCTGGGCTTTGACCGCGATGAGGTCAGCCGCCAGCGTGGCCTGAGCGTCGATGGCCTCAAGCAGCTCACCCTCAGAGTCAGTGAGCAGAGTCTCAGAGTCCTCGGCGCGCTTCATCAGCTCAGGGATGATGAGATCAACTGCGGCGAGGTCAGCCGTGATGCGCGTGTGTGTCTCAAAGGGATAGACCCAGCCGCCCACAGGGCTGGCCTGCCCAGGCTCCACGCGGTGGATCTGCTCCTCGGCGACGCCCACGAGAGGCAGCAGGAATAGGGTTGTGATGATGAGCCTCATGAGCCCCGCCGAGCCCTGGCAAGCAGACTGTCTAGATGGCCAGAGCGAGGAGCAGGCGCCACGCTCACCTCAGGCGTGGACTGGGTGAGGGCCGCGGCGCGGGCCTTGGAGTGCGTATCGAGCAGGACGCGGTTGAACACACGCGCTGACGCTGCAGCATCAGCCTTGCGCTCAGCGCGCTCACGGCGCACCTGCACGCGGCGCTTCACGATGGAGGCAAGCGCGCCCACCATCTCAGCGGCGTCGCTTGGGCGGGAGAGCAGGCGGCCTACCACGAGGGCCATCAACGCGCCCACGAGGCCCCAGCTTAGGCTCAGCATCACTCACCCCCTCGGCAGGCGCGGCGCCAAGGGGCGCGCTGCCCACAGGCTCAATCTCATCCTCAGGCAGGATCTCAAGGTCGTTGTCAAAGTCAGGCTCATCAAAGTCAAAGTCCAACGCGAGGCCACCAGGAGCTGGATCGTACTCGTCGCCGTCGAGCTGCTGCTCTGGATCGTCGGGCAGGTCTCCGAGCCCCTCAGCCTCGATGTCCTCAGGGAACACCACAGGCTTAGGCAGCGGCTTAGGCTCCCCGAGGGGGGCAGGCGAGGGGAGCGCGGCGCCGGACGGTGTGGCGCCTTGCTCCTCCTCGCTCGCCTGCGCGCCATCGTGGAGCTGACGACGCGGTGCTTCTTGAGCTGGCTTGGCTGGGCGCGGGATGACTACAGGCATGGGCCTGGAGAACCGCTCACGGATGCGGGAGAGGGCGCTCTGGGGCTTATCCTCGCCCGCCTCGATGTCATCCGCCGCCGCGTCGAGCATGGCCAGCGTCACCTCAAGGGGGGCTGGCTCGTCGGGCTCAGGGCTGGGCACGTCAACAGGATCAGGCTCAGGCTCGACTGTCTCAGGCTCTGGGTGGATCGGAGGGGCCTTGGCCATCGTAGGCGCCGAAGGCGGATCAACATGGAACTGAGGGTGTAAGCGGGCTTGAGCAGGCACGGCATCTCCACGCCGCAGATCCTTGGAGCGGCGAAATAGATATAAGCCGGAAGCGCCAGTGCTCAAAGAAAGCGTGATCGCGATGATGTCCAGCCCAGGGAGCTGCGCGGCGTCCAGGCCCAGCGTGGGGCCGATGCCGCGGATGAGGCTGAAGAGGGTGAAGAGGAGCATGCCCAGCGCCTTGATCACGAGGTCGCTGTCTCGCTCTCCCTTGTGGCTGGTGGTGGAGGTGTCTATGGCTGAGCGCAGCGCGGAGTAGTCGCGGCCGAGCAGCTCTTGGAGTGCTTTAATCATCGGAACTTCCCCCCCCACACTGCGCCTGCATGAGCCCAGGGCCCAGAAGCTGACGCGCGGTCATAGCCGTGCACGCACAATAACTCATCTCCGAATGCGGTTAGGCCCTCCTCAAGCCCCTCCTCCCATTGAAAGTGCCACCATTCCAGGCCGCTGAGCCCGTTACCAGAGCACGGCGCATCCCATGCCCATCGACGCGCGGCGATCCCGTGGAGGCCCATGCGGGCGAAGAGGGCTGTGATGTCCACACAAGGCACGCCCTCGACCTGCACAGGGCGCCGCTTCTTGCGGCTCAGCGCCATGAAGGTGCGCTTCTCAACCAAGGGGTGATCCACATCCTCAGCACGGGCATAGACCCTAAAGCGGCGCGCTGCCTTGAGGTCCTCGTCCACGGCCACGAGGAACGGATCTACACGCGGATCCACCGCGCCCGTGTAGACGCCGAGGTCTATAGCGCGCCCCACATAATGCAGGCTCGTGGAGGAGCGTGACTGCGTGACCGTACCGCGCAGGCTGCGCATCCCGCCGCTTGTGGTGAGCACCACGCCTGAGCCGTCGAGCTGGGCGAAGACGAGGCCGAGGATCTTCGCCAGATCGGCGCGCGTCCTCAGGTGGCCATAGCTCACGCCCTTCTCGATAAGCTCCGTCAGGTCATCCGACTGCGGTAGGTCAATGCGTACGATGCTCACGCGTGGCCACAGGGCATCCACTTTGCGCTGTCTCGCCGCTTCCGCCACCATCGCGCCCCACGTCAAAGGCCCTACGACGCCATCCACGCCGAGGCGGTGGCGGCGCTGAAAGAGCTTGACGCGCTGGGCCGTCCTGGCGTCAAACACACCACTGGCCTTGACACCTATGAGGGTCTGAACGCGCTTGACCGCAGCCCCCTCGCTTCCTTGTTTCAACATTGCTCCACTCCCAAGCCGCGTATCAGCACGCAGCAGGGACATCATAACGGTGGTGAGGTGGTGAGCGGGAGGGGGTATGGCCTTGGGCAGGGAGCCTACTTGACGAACTCTTCACGGCTTCCGCCCGAATCAAACTCGACGTGAGAGTCTATAAACTTCACCAGGATGACCCCGCCTGTCGCATCAGTGCGCGCGAGTCGGAAATCAATGGTCGCCGAGATGTTCTTGCCCGTCATGTCGATGCTGGGGAATCGAATGATTTGGTTGAACGTGCCCGAGCCTGGATAGGTGAACACCGCGTCTGTAGCGGTGTCAGACGTGGCCGTTGTCCACGCCGTGGTCTTTGCGGTGCCGTTGGATTGGATGCGGTATTGATGAGTGAACTCAATGACATTGGTCGAGGTCTGCTCAAAGTGGATGTGCGGCATCATCATGGAGTCGAGGCGCGCAGCGTGAGGGAACTGGATTGACCACGAAATGCGGTCGTTTAGGTTCGATATGCTGCCACCTGAGTCAAATTCAATGGCATTCTCTGTGTAATCGTACCCCACCCCACCAGAGGTGGAGTAAAGCCGACGCCCAAACGCGGCCTGAGTCACATCATCCCAAACAGTGGCCCCTGGGTCGCGGGAGTTAGGGAACAGAGCGTTGGTCGGCATCAGTATATCTCCCAGGTCGATCGGTCGTTGTTCCACGCGAGGATAAGAGAGTCATCCTTAGACGCGAACGTATAAACGCCCGTTACGCCATCTATAGCGACCGACGCGATGGTGACCGCGTTGGTGATATCAACGGCCTTCAGTTTGACTATTTGACCGTGGCGAGGCGACGTTGGAAGGGTGATCTCAACAGCCGCGGCTGAGCCGCTCGCGCTCACAGCATAGTTGGAGTTGGTCATGGCATAATCAGCCGCAACCGAGGTCAACAGCATGCACACAGGCCCGTTGATGTCGATCCCACCATCGGTGGAAAGGTAACGCACGCTGCCCACGCTGGCCTGAGTACCTGACATGCGGGCAGCGACGAGCCTTAGGGACGCGCCAGCAGCGGAGACGTTGTACGCCGTGGCGCAGTCGAGCCGCGCCAGCGAGGCGTTTACCACCCCCGTGCTCGCGACGAGGATCCCCACCCCCGCGCCATCGTCCCTGATCTCGGTGCCCGTGTACTCCAGCTCACCGCTGGATGAGATGCCGATCCCTATGCCTGTGCCTGTGATGTAGATCAGGTCCACGCTGGCGTGGATCGCATCTGTGGAGAGGTTGCCGATCCCGAACCCATTGACGAGCTCGATTGACTCGCCTGTGTAGTTCATCGCCCCAGACAGGCAGACCACGCCGCCCGCGCTGCCAGTCAAGATCATGCGAGGGCACACCACAACAGCGTCGCCTGTGCCACCTATGAGCTTGGTGACGGCCACGCCGCTGGACGCGATGAGCCTGAAGCTATGGATCAGGCTGTTGTCTGTGACCGTGTGATTTCCTGTGATCTTGGCGCTGGGCGCGGAGGCCCCACACCAACTGGGCACCGCGACATTCTCGGCGTAGTCCCCCGCATCTACGCAGACAAGCGCGAAGCGGTTAGAGGCAGACGGGGTGAGGGCCACCGCTACAGCAATCGCTGCGCCGAAGGTGAGCTTGGCCTTGTCAGGCGTCAGCCCGTCGTTGGTGTCCGCCCCGTGCTTGCCCACAAAGATCGCGTTCTCTCTGTCAGGCACGGCGCCGCCCTGAGAGATTTCAATGATCATGAGGCGCGTCCCGCTCACCTCGCCGTAGGTCTTAGTCACTGACACGGAGGTAGAGACCTCCAGCGCGAACTGAGCGCCGCCAGAGGCCACGGTGAACGCAGCGAAGCCGCCGCCGAGGGGGCCACGGGTGATCGAGGAGGGGAAGGTGGGAGGCACGCTGTAGGCGCGCGCCCCTTTCTCCGCTGCGTTGGTTACGTCATACAGGCGGGCTGCCACAGACCCAGCGCCGCTGGAGAACGACGCGCCGACCGACCAGATCGCCGCGTAGTTGCCCGCCTTGAGTGTGAACAGGCCGCCGCCGTCAACGGTAACCCCGCTGCCCGCCTTGAGCGTGTTCATAGGGAGATAGTCACCCACGAGGGGCGCCAGCAGCTCCGCATCAGGGATGATATGGGCCCAGTCCGCCGCTATGGGGAGAGGTGACGCGCCGCCACCACCGCCGCCTCCAGATGCTCCGCTCATCAGTCCGCTCCTGTTGGTCTAGTGTGTTTAGGCTTCATCACTCGGCGTCTGTCCCATCGTCGCGAGCGACCCAGCACCCGCTATCCATATTGAAACCCACCGTGGCCAGCGCGCCGTTTTGCCACTGCTTGGCCAAGGTGCCATTGGCCGACACGAACACAGGGGGGATCACGCCAACAATGGCCGCGCCGAGCAGCGCTGATATGCTATTGGCCGCGACCACAACACAAAGCGGCGTGGTCCTGAAGTTTCCAGCACTATCGGAAGCGTTTTGGGCAGAGAGCCCCAGCGAGTTCTGCACGTTAGCCCGGGCCACCACCCAGACGCCGTCATAGGACTCATAAAAGAAGTGATCGTTTGCAGATGAGACAGTTAAATCAGTCCACAGCCCAGAGAAGACCATGAACCCCTCGCCGATGCCCGCATCGAGCCTCGACATACGCCCAGCAAAGCCGCCGCCGTTATAGAGTGCTGACGTGCTCTTGAACCTGAAAAACACCCAGTCCGCGCCCGATGAGACCTTACAGGCCCCTGACAGCAGGTTGTAGGTGCTCGCCTGCATGTCTGGAGTCCACCCGCTCCATCGAAGCCCAACCGAGAAGCCGGCTGAGGTGATGTCTGAGATGGTGCCCTCTGGGTCGATGCTGATCATGAGATCGTCAGCGGTGCTGATCGCCCCGCCGTCAGCCATAGTGCCGCCGACGAGGGCATGATCGGCCACAGCGACGTCAATCCCAGTGCCCGCGGCGTCTGTGATAACAAAGCCTGTATCACCAGGGGCCGCGATTTGGGCAGGGATCACCGCCGCCGCTTTGATGATCCAGTTAGGATCACCGCCGCCGTCAAAGAACGCATAAAGGGCCGCGAGGACCTCACGGAGATCGGCCGTTACAGGGGTGGAGAAGTTAACGCGCTTTCCGTATTGATTCGCCATGTTAGATCCTTAAGGGGTGCCGCCGACTGGGTCAGCGTCTACAGCAGGGGTGGGCTCAGGGAGGTCAGGCTGATCAAGTTGAGCGTTGTTTGCCTCAGGCGCAGGCTCAACACCCCCGCCCCCGCCCCCGCCCCCGCTACTCTCGCCACGCATGGCGCCGCTCATTAGTCGAGCTCCGCATAAATCGTGATGGAGTCAGCCGCGTCCTCAAGCGCGACGCTGAAAATCTTGAGCCCCTTGGCGTCAGCGTTGCGCAGGCCGCGAATATCGAACCACATGACAAAGCCAGGTGGCACGCGGATCTCGTTGGTATGAGCATCACCAGCGGCCACGGCGCGCATGGCGAGGCGCACGCCCCCCGTGTTGCCATCAGCAGCGATCCCGATGTGGGTGAAGGGGCGATCAGAGAGCGGTGAGGCTGGGTTAACGGAGTTGCGCAGCGTTGAGCTATCAAACTGATCCCACAGGAGATCCCCAGGCGTGAAATCAATAGAGGCGAAGTGCCCCGCGGTTGCGATCCTGACTTCTGGCATGACTTGCTCTCCTCTGGGTGGGTTTATGCACAGCTCAGGCGGAGAGTATAGCAGGCAGGCGCGGGAGGATGGGGCCTGGTTTTTCGGTGGGCAGCTCCACTTATGGAAGCGAGCAGGGATGCAGAGGCGTGAGCACTATGGTATGGAGGCGCTGGTGTGCTGGCGCACGTAGACCGGCTTGGGTCCGCCTCGTGGATGGTGGAGGGTCATCTGATGGCGCATCTCATCAACCTGAGCCTGAGCCCGTGCAGCCGCACGGTGTGCAGCGCCAGCCCTATCAACCGCGTCAGCGGCGACGGCGCCAGCGAAGCCTGTGAGGATCATCAACACGGCGAAGGCGAAGGTGATCAGCCTGTCGGTGTCAGCGCTCCTCATGACTTGGCTCCCGAATAACCCGGCTGCTTGCCGCCTGAGTAGCCTGGATCCAAGCCCAGCACAGGCACGCCCCAGAGATCCAGCGCGATGGCCTGCGCTGACGCCGAGGGCCACGAGTTGCCGCGCAACTGCCTGGAGAACATCGCTCTAGACTGACCCAGCAGACCGGACACGATCACAGAGGTCACGCTGGGGCTGTTAGCCTCCCTGATGAGACGAGCCCAGCCCTTGATCTTCGCGCGCCGATCCACAACCGCCCCACCTTGGAAGCGCTCGGCGCGCTCTGGGCGGGCTGCCAAGATGTGATCGATCATGGCGAGGCCCGAGGGGGTGCCCAGCTTCAGCTCAGCGTGCTCACGCATCTTCCCACCTCGCGCCGCGCATCATGACCACAGCCTCCTCCAGCCGACCCAGCGCAGGCTCAAAAGCCTGGCCTGCCACGTCGCTGACGCACACAGCCGAGGCTGAGATCGTCACGTCGCTCACCAGCTCGATCTCTATGATATGCGGGCAGCCTTCGGTGCAGCGCTTGCCAGGGAGGGGCCGTTTAAGCAGCACGTTGAGGGCGTCGAGGCTCTCAGCTATCTCATCCACGCGGGCCTGCACCCACTCGTCCTGGCGCGCAGCGTGAAACCTCATCTGAGGCGCCACCGCCTCATAGGCATCCACCACAGCGTGCGAGGCTCTCACATACTCGCCGCCGCTGACCTCAAGGTGCCCTGTGTCGATGAGCCGCGCCAGCTCGCGATCCTCGTTGCTCCACTCGTAGGGCTTGCCGTCGTCAGGCTCTGAGAGCGCATAGGGCAGCTCAGCGAGGCGGTCAACACGCATGAGGCCGTCACGGCTGCCATGAGTCCAGACCCAGCAGCGGAGGAGGTGGCGGCCACGAGCAAAGAGGGCCTTCTCTGCCTCGATGATGGGATTGAGCTTGGCCTGGCGCGGCGCGGGCTGGCGATGGGCCGAGGCTTCGCGGTGGACTTCGTAAGGGTCTACGGTGGCGAGCTCGTCAACGTCAGCGGCCACGCGGCCAGAGTCACGGCCAGAGTCACGGCCAGAGTCAACGCCCAGCCCCTCCACGAGATCAGAGCCGCTCAGGCTGCACTCACAGTCAAGAGGGGTCTGGCCACAACCTGAGCAGTGAAGCTCGACGGCGCCCCACCTGTCCACGCGCCGGGCTGGGGCTGGATCGCTGACCACGGGGGCCGCGCTGGGCACGGTGGACTCACCCTCGCGATGTAACATTGTTACATCAGCAGGGGGCTGGGCTGGTGGTTCCTCTTGCTGCTCCTCTTGGCGCGCTGCACATGGCCTGCTCACCTCTACGCCCGATCTTAGGTGGATCCGCTCCTCCACCTGGGCGCCCATCTCCTTGCGCACTCGCCCCACCGTCATGGCTGAGGAGCCTGTGCGCCGCGCGATCTCTCGATCAGACCAGCGCTTCCACTCGTCATCACCCAGGAGGGTCTCCACGGCTCGGCGTAGGTCCGCGCGGGTAGGGCGCAGCCCGTGGCTGATGTTGGCCTGCGCTGCGTAGAGGGTGGCATCTCGGCGGCTGCCCTCGTGTACCTCAACCCAGAGGTTTTCAAAGCGGAAGGGGTCCAGCTCCTCCTCGCCCTCGTGCTCAGCCTCGGCGTTGTCGCGCCCGCCGCTGTCATGCTCCCAAGCGCGCTGGGTCGCGGCCACACGGTGGAACCCATCGGCGAGGCAGACGCGAGAGGCGATCTCTTCGATGTTGGAGACGCACAGGGTGGAGAGATACCCCTCTGTGATGAACGCCACAGGGTTAGGCAGCTCTCCGCCGTCAATGAGGATCTGGGTGTATTTCTGGACGGTGTCCTCATCGAGCTGCGCGCGGAGCTGCGCGCCGTGCTTCAGGAGGGCGTCTGCGCACTCGATGTCTATGGGGATCTGGTGGGCTGGGCTGGTCATGGTGTCGCTGTCTCCGCTGCTGCTGTTGTCGAGCCCCTCCAGAGGCCCGCACCTCAAAAGCCCGCCGAGCGCGAGGCTGGGCGGGCTGGTGGGTTGAGGAGGGTGGTCTACTTGGCGCTGATCCTCATCTTGAGAAGGTGGTTCTCCCCGGCGAGGCGCATGACCTCAGCCTCTGATGCCTTGAGGGCAGAGGTGAGTGAAAAGGCGCGCTGCTCGGCTTTGTCTGCGCGCTCAGCGTCTCCATACACATCAGCCCCCTCGTTGCTCTGGGCATCCACCAGAGATCGGCGCAGGTTCGCCACCAGGGCTGAGGAATACTCCAGATCAGATCGACCGCCGCGAGTGGGCAGGGTCAGCGGCGCGGTGTAGAGCCGCGTGAGGGTCTCCAGGGCCGTGGCCATTTTCTGCTCTGAGGTGGCCGCCTCCATCATTGCGATCTTCTCTGAGAGGGCCCCGATCCTCAGCAGCGCCTCCTTGAGCTTTGGCTTGAGGTGATCGCGCTCAGATTCAAAAGCCGCTTGGCCCTCGATTGTGATCTTGAGCCTCCCCTGGGCCTCGTCGCGCGCCGCCTCAACGATCTTCAACTCCGCGGACAGGCTCTCCAGATCACCGATGGAGGCGCTGAGATCGTCGGTGAGGTTGATGACGCGGCCCTTGACCTGGGCCAACTCGCGCTTGAGCTTGTCATCTTCGCCCCCAGCGGCCTGGGCCTCATCACGCTCAGCGCGGAAGCGGCTGGCGCGGCGCTGAAGCTCGGTGTGCGCTTCATCAGCCTGAGCCTCAGAGGAGAGCTGCGCCCTCAGCGTGGCCTGCACGAGCTGGCGCAGGCTGGCGCCTTGCTCAGTGCGCTGGGCATCAGCGCCCGGACCCATATCCTCGCGCAGTTGCGCCCCCGCCTCATTGTGGTTGAAGGCTTGGAGGATGGTGGCGCGCAGGTCATGCCCAGACAGCCCCGCGGCGTCCAGCTCGCTGTCCCCCTCCCCGTATCCCCCTTTTGGGCAGTCATCCATGCAGGTGACGAGGCCGCCGCAGGAGGCGCAGGAGGTGACAAGAGCGTCCTCTTCATAGGACCGCTGAGGCATCACCTCAGCCTCAACCGCAGGCGGCGCCGAAGAGATCGCCTCACGCGTCAGCTCGGCCACGTCTTCTGGAGCCTCAGCGGAGAGCAGGCGCTGGCGAGCCTCTCCAGCCGCGCAGCCCACGCAGCCCGCCGCGTACATGTTGGCCTTAAAGGGTGAGCCCTTCCCGATCTTCTCGCCGTCCAGAGCTTTGGCCGCCTTGGGGTTGGCGCGCCCCCAGCGCGTGGCGCAGGCTTCACCAGAGAGCGAGCAGTGTGAGCTGTGGCACTTGAAGAACGCCGCCGCCGCTGCTGCGGAGGTTGGTGTGGGTTGGTGATGTGTGGGGGTGGCCATCAGGCGGCCTCTTCAACGGTGAGCCCGAGGATCTCAGCGAGCGACCCGAGGCGCTCCAGCAGCTCGGCTGTGGCCGCCGTGGCTGCATCTTGGGGAGTCTCACCCAGGGCCGTGGCCAAGGCGTCGCCGTCATCTTCTACGGTGGCGACGTAGAGGCGTGGCGTGGCGGGCGTGGCGCGCATGGCGGGCAGCTCGTCTGTGGGCTCGGTGGCGGGCTGGGCTGGGATGGCCTCGGCAAAGAGGCTCACATTCATCTCCAGTGGGCCGAGGCGCGCCCAGAAGTCGCCGTTCTTCTGTTCGTTGAGTCCGATGCTTCCGATGCGCACGGTGCTCACGCCGTCCATTGATCTTGGGTCTGTCATTTTGTCTCCGTCCTGTGTTTGGCCGAGCTGCTCCACGCGCTCGGTTTTATTTGTTGCCTGGTGGCCTTCAGTTGACGACGCCACCAGGGCGACGCTTTTGTGATCTGCGCTCGCTCGCTCGAAGGCCATCCGCGCCAACTGGATCAAGCAGATCCTCAATGCCGAGCGCGCCACCTGTCGCTGCGATGATCGCGTGAGCGGTATGCAGAGAGCAGCTACGAGGATTGGGTCCACAAAGCTGGTGGATCGTGCCGACATGCACACCAACCTTTAAGGCGAAATCTACGCGCTTGATGTCGTTGACTCGTAGATACTTTGAGAGGGTCGTCTTCATGAACAGGAGTTTAACGTGCCCGCTCACGATGTCAACACTTCGCGTTTATTTTTTATTCGCCTGCGCACACCGGAACTGTTAGCTTGGATCCGTGAACATCAGCAGGAGATCGACGTGAGCAATCAAGCAGCCCCCAAAGGCAGGTATGGACGCCTCATGGGGGCCGCCATGTGGTCCGCGCTGGCGAAGAGAGATAAGGCCGTCCTGATGGCCGTCATCACCCTCGCGAACGAGGACGGGGTGTGCCGACAAGGCAGCAAAGCGATCTCAAGCCTGTGCGGGTATGACCGCAAGAGCGTCAGCAGGGCCTTCGTGGTTCTCAAGCGCTTGGGCCTTATAGAAGAGCTTGAGCCTCGCGAGACCTGGCACCCGAGGCCAAGAGCCATCAACGACGAGGCCGTTGCCGCGCTGAGGGCGCAGGAGCTTGAGGGCTACGAGATCCTGCTTGAAGAGCAGGCAAGCTCAATCAACAGCAAGAGAAACAGGATGGGCAGAGAGCAAAAGCGCGCAGAGGCCAAGAAGAGGGCACGCTCACAAAAGCCTTTAGACACAGGGCGAGGTGGGGACGCGGCGTCCCCACCTATGGACGCGGCGTCCCCACCTATGGACGCGGCGTCCCCACCTATGGACGCGGCGTCCCCACCTATGGACGCGGCGTCCCCACCTATGGACGCGGCGTCCCCACCCTATGGACGCGGCGTCCCCACCCCCAGCGCCGCAAACACTAGTCCCCCTACACGCGACGCGCAGGCGCCTTCCTCTTCTTCCTCTAGTTCTTGCTCTAGTCCTTCCTCTAGTCCTTCCTCCTCCCCGTCGCGCAAAGCGCGCCGAGGGCGCGGCGAGGCTGAGAGGGTCTGGACTGAAGAAGAGAAGATGGTCCTGATCTTCTGGGCTGACTGGCTCATGGCGAAGAGGAGCCACGGCAAGGTCAAGGCTCTGGATGGAGAGCCAGCCCTGGAGCGCCGGCGCTACATCAGGCAGATCCTCGCACAGACCTACACCGACGCGGTCACAGGGGAGAAGGCGCAAAACTTCCCGATGCACCTCGTCAAAGCTGGGATCATGGGCGCAGCTGTCAACGCTGCGCAGTGCAAGGCCAACGAAACCAAGGAATACAGGCAGCTGATCACCATCATCCGCAACTCCAAGAACCTCACATCCAAGATCAACGACCTGCGCATGCCAAGCTCCATCATCCCGACGCCCGAGGACATCGAGGAGCTGGCCTCAACGCCTGAGGGCATGGCAAGGCTGGAGCTTCACGCAAAAGAGCTAATACGTCGCGCTGAAGCGAACGACCCATACGAGCACGCAGGTCAGGGCGCTGGGGCGAAGTACAGCCCCAAACGCGGGGCTAATCGGGGCGGGTACAGAGGGCCTGACCGTTCAAACTTCGACGTAAACTCAAAAGACCAAAGCGACATGCGTCAGCGTCAAGAGGTGTCACTGAGGGCTGGCACTTTGAGCCCACACGCTGCGTGGATCGCTGGTTGTGGGACGTTCCAAACGATGGAGGAGGCTGAGGCCATCTATAACCAGGGCGCAGCCCAGCGTGGCGCCCCCTCTTGGGCTGAGGCTAAGCCCGCCCCTCGTGGCCCTCGTGACTGGTACACAGACGACAACCCACCGCCCCGCGTAAACAATGGCTGGGGCTCACCCATCATCAACGGAACAAGCAGCAACGACAGCACAACGGAGACACCATGAGCAGAGACAAAAATGAGGCAGTTGTGGCCCTCGATACAGAGATGGAGGCGCTCAAGGCGATGATGATCGCGCAGCGCGAGGAAGCGCGAGCCAACAACCCTCAGCCTGAGCCCCCCTCGATGCAGGACACCTCAGATGAGGACTGGCCACAGTACCCCGTCGCCGCGCACTTCAAGCCCACAACACGGACAGTGCACACCCCGTGGATGAGAGCCCCCGTGGAGCACCTCGGCGCAGACGTGCGTATTAGCTGCACGCGCTGTGATGACGGGAGGATGATCACGGGCCGGAATGAGTACGGCTACAAGTACGCCCTGGACTGCCGTTGTAAGGAGTGGAGGCGCCGAGCGAAGCACCTTGGCCAGTCGGGCCTCCTCTCTGCCGCGCTTGAGCACACCCTAGAGAGCCTGGACATGAGCCTCGTCACAGGATCCCTCGTGCGCAGCAACGAAGCAGCTTCACGAGCCCACAACCTCGCCAACATCCGCACCGAGATCCAGCGCGTGCAGCTCGGCGGGTTCCGCCGCCGTGGACGCAAGGGCCTCCTGCTCTACGGCAGCACAGGCGCAGGCAAGAGCCACATCATCCAGGGGCTGGTCCAGTCGCTGATCTTGGAGCATGGCCAGCGCGCGCACTGGCATCACTGGCCTACATGGTTCTCCCGGCTCAAGGCCGCCATGAACGCGCCGAAGGTTGGAGGGCACGAGACCACAGGGCACGTCTTCGGCCTGCTGTCAGGAACGAGCGTGCTGGCGCTGGAGGAGATCGGTGGAGAGAAGATCAGCGACTTCGCCCGCGCCAAGCTGGAGGAGGTGTTGACGCTGGCAGAGGACCAGCAGCGCACCCTCTTGGTGAGCACGAACCATGATGAGGCTGGGATGATCAAGCAGATCGGTGAGCGCGCCACGTCGCGGCTGCTGGGGCTGTGTGAGGTGATGGAGCTTAAGGGTGAGTTTGATTGGAGGCGGCAGTGAGCGATCTGATCATCTGCCCGACATGCGAGGCCCAGCTCTGCGCTTTTGAAGCGAGGCTCCGCGCTCAATACAACATCGCCTCACGCCAAGCGGACAAGATGGGCGATGAGATCACCATCTCAAGGCAAGAGACCACAATCGCAACCCAGGCGGCGCAGATCAAAGAGCTGAAAGGCAAACTGAAGGCGCTCAAGCGAGAGGTGAGCTTGTTCGCCAGGGTTTACCACGGAGAGAGAGGAGACAACTCGTGAGCAATCAAAACAAGACCACACACCCCGACAGCACAACAGAGGCAAGGGAGGAGCGGATCGCAATGTTTGAAACTCTCAAGGACAGCGCAAACACGTCACTTGAACTGCTCGCCGACGCATACCCAGACACCTACGAGGACATTGAGGGCACGGCCCACGCGCTCTACGTCTTCGTCACCGCTCGCACGGAGATTGAGCGGCTTAAGAGAGAGGCGAAGGATGCTGCCGAGCAGAAGCGCGAGAGCGCCAGATGCAGCGAGTGCAACGGGGAGGGTGAGAACTACATAGACGGGCCTGAGCCCTACGAGTGCCTAGAGTGCGATGGCACAGGGAAAGCCCGACCGTAAGCCCACCCCCCAAAACACAACGCCCGCCGAGGACTAAACCAAGGCGGGCGAAGCACGGAGAGCCCAGAGTACGGGCAGAAGCGCGGCTGACAAGGCCGCTCAAACAGCAAGAGGAGAGTACACCATGAAGACAGCAGAGACCAAGCAGAGCCAAGATCACCTCACGCGCGCCGAGGGCGAAAATGTCAATGAAATCAACGCGCGCATTTTAGAGCCCACCTCCAAAGGCCCAGCATACACCGACCCAAAAGCCCCCACCGAGTGGCGAGACGTGCCCGGCTTTGAGGGCCTCTACCAGGCGAACCGAGCAGGGGGCCTGCGCTCAGCGCTGCGCAGAGGGGGACGGCGCAACCAAGAGGATCGGGGAACCGTGGAGCTGACAGGGAAGATCAACGCCGAGGGTGAGCGGATCTACTGGATGGGCAGCCGCAAAGATCCAGACACAGGGAAGCCACGCGCCAGGGTGAGGATCTCCCAGACCGAGCTCGCCGCGGCTGTGTTTGACGGCGCGCCGATGCCCACCACTCGCGAGGCAGAGCAGAAGCGCGCAGGGCGCCGCGTGGTGCCTGGGTATGGGGGGCGCTATGACGTGACCAAGGAGGGCGAGGTGAGATCACTCAAGGGGCAGAAGCGCGCCCCTGTGATCCTCAAAGGCATCCTCACCAAGAGCGGACAGCGGCGCGTGTTCCTGATCCAGAAGTTTGCCAACGGGGGATCGCTGCGCAGGAGCTGGACGCCTGAGGAGGTCATCGAGCTGGCCTGGGGAGATAGAGAGTCAGCCCTCCTGCTGCGCAGGCAAAGGGAGAGCGCCGCGGCTGCTCAGGCCCCGGTGGCCACAGCGACGGCGCCCAGCGACTCGATCCCGGTGGCTGAGAGGGATGAGATCATCCTGAAGTGGGAGCGGAGGCACCTGCGCCGCTATCCCACTGTGACGGTGGAGATATTGGCGGACTGCTATGTGAGGCCCATAGAGGTGATCTTGGCGGTTGTGGAGGGGGTGGCGTGAGCATCACCAACAACCCCCGCCGAGCCACCCGACCCAACAAACAGATCGAAGCCCGCGATCAGATGCGCGTCGCCGCCGAGCTGCGCCACGCGGGCATTCTCTTCAACGCACAGAGCAACGGCCTGGCGCTGGGGCCTAAAGTGGCGCGTGACGCCGTGGCCGCTGGGCTGCAGCGCGGCTGCCCAGACATGCTCATATTCACGAGGCCGCCCAATAAGCCCGATCAGGTGGGGGTGGCGCTGGAGATGAAGGTGGAGGCCAAGAAGCCCAAGACGGCGCGCGCGAGGCGGTGGAGCGGGGCTGAGGCCCACCAGCGGGAGTTCCTCGCCGCGATGGAGGCCCTGGGCTGGGTGAGCATCGTGGCCTATGGCTGGCGGGATGCGCTGGAGCAGCTCTATCAGTTGGGCTATGACGTGCGGCCTGATGCTGGGTTTAACTGGAGAAAGACCCCATGATTAACCTCATCGTTGACTGGGAGGGCTTCACCTGGAATGAGGGGGCCTGCAGCCTCATCTTGCCCACGCAAGTGGACGCCACCTTGAGGGCGCTCGTGCATGCCTCCACGCCGATACTCGGGCGAGTTGTGATGGACTACACAGAGAACGCCTCAGCCGTTCAATGCACGCGCTCAGCGTTTCACGAGTGCCGCGCGCGCTTCTTTGTGACCTACAACCCAGAGACAGGCGGGCTGTTCACCACGCACATCACAAACCCCTACCAGAGCGAAGAGGCCGTGCCATGCATCAGGAGGCTGGCGGCCATGCCGCCCGCGCTGCTTTCCGCGATGTAACATTGTTACATCAGCAGCCTCAGCACGGATCACACTCATAGCCCCCCTCGTCGTCCTCCTCTACCCAGCAGCCCACCGTGCAGCCTCGCGCCAGGTCTAAAATAAGGATCACCTGATCCGCCTCGCCGCCGCGCCCGCATACCCACAGCAGCCCGCTCGACATCCACCAAGAGACGGGAGAGGAGGCCCCGCTGTGTAGGATCTGGCGCTCCAAGGGGTGCACGTCGTGGCCAAGGAGCACTTCCCACTCTCCTGCTCTGCACTCCTCGCGATCCCCCTCCTGGTGGTAGGTGGTCCCCTCTAGGCAGAGGAGCGCGCCTTCATCGTCGAGCAGCTCCGCGGGCACCTCACAGGGAGGGGCTGGGGCGCCTGGTGGGGGTGGCTTTGTTGATGGCTCGTTGACGGGTGGTTGATCCACCTCGCCGCCTGCGCCGGCTATTGCGTCATTTGACGTGTTATTTTCGGGGTTTGCTTTGTTGCACGCGGTGAAGACGAGCGCGCACAATATGATCAGAACTTTGCTCATTAACCCACCTCAAACCCATCAACCACTGGCACCGCGCCCAGCCCGCCCGCCGCATCAGCCATGTAAGCGAAGAGCTTGTGACCCACCTCGGCAGAGTCCCATTTAGCAGGCTGAATCCACCCATAATCAGGGTGAACGTAAGGGTGAGCCGTGGTGAAGGTGATCGTCTTTGGCGAGGCGATCAGGTCAATAGTCTGGATCACCAACTGATACTCAACACCTGAGTCAGTCTCCACCACGGCGCGCACGGTGTCCCCCTCGGCGAACGGGGTGAGATCATCCTGCTCCTCTCCCGTGTAAGCGTTCTCATCCGACCCATAGAACAAGGTCTCTACGGTGATCTTCGTAGCCGAGACGACTGAGAGCACCCTGATGGAGGGCGCCCAGCCGCCGCGCTTGCCGCCGTAGCTCACCAAGGAGGCCGTAGCCTCGCCGTTCCACCAGTCGATCTCTAGAGAGGAGATACGCCCGCCCAGATCAGTGACGCCAAAGCGGCGCCGCGCAGGGTAGGGGCCTCTCACATGGGGATCAGTGATGGAGACGACATCGCCGAGGCCCACGCTCTCCACCTGCTCAGCAGCGAGGCGCACGGTGTAGCGGCGTCGAGCTGCGCCGTAGATGGCCGCCAGCCTCGTGGCGATGGGCAGCACGGCTGAGAGGGCAGAGCCAGAGCGAGGCAGCGCGAGGTGCTTACCGCGCAGATCCACAGAGAGGGTTCTCTCTCTGCCGATGCGCTGCGCCGCCGCTGGGTCCTCGACAATGAGGACGCTCTGGGCCGTGTCCTCCCGGTTGAAGTCTACGCCCACTTGGTAGGCGGTCCTTACGTCATCAATCACGAGCACCGAGGGGGTGTCCTTGAACTCAGACCACGCCGCGCGCAGTTCCGTGGTTACCTCAGGCGCCACAGAGACCGCCGCGACGCGCTGGGCGCCGTCGCCGCCGCTGTGGAGGACGAGGGCCGCGCCGCAGTCAAGGAGGATGCCTTGGATCAGCTCCTTGATTGGCGTGGACTCAGGCAGGATCAAAGACCAGAGCCCCTCAACCGAGGGGGTGAGCCTCAAGCAAGAGCCCAAGTCCACCTCATCCTCCATGAGGCCCGCGCCCACAGGGAGCACGTCATAAGAGGAGGAGCCGTCGCCGCCGCTGAGGAGGAGCTGGAGCAGGATGATCCCAGGGTCCAGCCCATCAGTCGCGCGCCCTGGCCTGATCACCACCTCGCTGCGCCCGCGCCCGTTGCGGATCACGGGGAGGTCTCGCTGACTCGCCGCGTCGAGCTCCAAAAGCCACCCATCGCCCTTGACGCTGGATGAGAGGACCTTGGCGAAGCTCAGGATCTCATCGCCGTTGTCGTCCTCGTGGATGATCTCCAGAGTGAGGCCATCGGCGGGGATGATCGGGTTGTCGTTGACTAGGAGGCCCTCTTCTCCAGGGCTGTACCAGCTCGTGAAGACGCCACGGATCGGGATTGAATACTGATCATCTATGGAGGCGGGCACCTCCAAACGCCGCAGCCACAACCCATCCGCGGGGCTCTCATCCTCTGGATCTCTGAGGTCTACGCCCGCCCACATGCGCTCATCAATGGCGCGCGGGAACGTAGGCACGCCCGTGGCGTCCACGCGCCTGATAGCGCTGGGCCTCAGCGCCGAACCCTCCTCCGAGTAAGGGCGCCGCCCCCAGAGCCATATCTCTGCATCACCTCGACACGCGCCGGAGGTGTTCCACTTCACCAGGAGATCAGCGCGGTCTGGCCTCAGCTTGATGTCCATCCACGCGCCATCATTGCCAGTCAGCACACCAGGCGCCCAGTCTGCGTTGATGGCCACGGCGAGATCATCAGGGACGCGGATGAGGCCCGCGGCGACGGTCGCGCGCAGCAGCTCGGCGGTGGTCTCGTTGTCCACGGCAGACCCAGAGGCGGCCACGATTGTGGGCGCGCCCACCTCCACCTTTAGATCCTGTCCGCCCGCCGGGTAGGGCGCGATCACCTTCATAACGTCCGTGGTGCCGTGGTAGCGCAGCGCCATCTCACCTTGACGGGGGCAACCGTTGGGCCTCGTGATGTCGAAGATGTCGCCGTGATAATCCCCCAACTTTAGAGACACCATGCCGGGCAGAACCTGAGACGCGATCACCGTGGCGGTGTTGATCGTCCCGCTGATCGCTCTGCCCCTCAACAACACCTCAGCGGACTCTAGGTAGGTCTCATCCTCGAAAAAGTGCCACCCATCGAGCAGCCCAAAGGGCTCGATTGAGGAGTCCGTGGCCAGCTCGCGATCAAGGCGGATCATCAACGGCAGGAGCTGGACTTGGACGCTGAGCCCATCGGCGCCGATTTGAGGAGTCGCGCCGAGGAACCCGCGCATGATCTGGGTGTACTGGCGCCCATCCCAGCGGCTCAAGATGGCGCGGCGCCCCTGCCAGTAGACGATGGGGGTTGTGATGGTGGGGTGAGCCGCGCCGCGAAACTTGCGGATGTGGTTTTGTGGCTGGGTGTCACCTGCGCCGCGCGCCCCCACGGTGAGCCTGTAGGGGTCGGCTACATCAGGGTTGGGCTGGGTGCCCGCCGTGGCCGTCACCAAGATGGCCTCAGTGCCTACATTTACCCACAGCGGCGTAGACAGCGGAGAAGGGTCTGTATCCACATAGATGGGCCCCGCATCGTCAGCTCTCAGAGAACTCTGGATCTGGGCTGACCAGTCCGCCTCTCTGAAGCCCAGCCGGGTGAGCACAACGCCCGCGTCGTCTTCACCCTCGGCGAGGGCGCCGCCAGTGGCGAGGGTCACAGAGACGCCGCCCACCTCAGCGACGCCGCCGATCTCCTCGATTGAGCTCGATATGCCCGAGACGCCTATGATCGCCTCAACGTCTATGAAGTCCACGCCGCCGGGCGAGTTGGTGGGGGTGGCCGCCTCAGGCACGCGCCCTGAGTAGTACCGCCTGAGATCGCCTGGGATCTCTAAAAGGAAGTCTCCGGTGATGCCTGTAATCATTGCTCAATCACCTCCTCAAACTCCTCCCACATCTCAATCTCAAGGACGCGAATATATTCGCTTGAGACCACCTTGATCGTGAAGTCAGGAGAGGGGACACCCACGCCAATCTCCAGGGGCCTCGACACCGAGGCGCCCGCGCCTGGCCTTGAGGGGTAGGCGGTTTGAACCTCTAAGAGGGCGAACTGCTGACCCAGCGTGTTGTCAAAACCCTCCCAGCCGAGCGCCAGCGTGCCCTCTTCCGCTGACCACGTCACCTCATCGAGGTCTGTGCCTGACCCATCAATGGTGTCCATCAGAGTGGCCGTGATGAACGCCCCGCCCACGAGCTTCTCACCAGGATCACCTTGGTAGACCACGCGCACGCTGTAGCGCATCGCGTGAGGCGAGGGCTCAAGGCTGACGGTGTGCGTCTCCTCCATGTCTGGGATCGAGTTGTTGAGAGGTGGAGTGCGAGGGTCCACCGAGGGGGTAAAGGTGCGATGCGTCCAGCGCCGCCCCCGCGCCGCCACCATGTGGATCGCTGCGTTGGCCAGCGCCAGCAGGGTGGGCGCCTGCACGCTGAGGCCCCACTCAATCGCTGTCTCATCAGGCAGCCCAGGCACCTGGGCAGGGGGCAGAATTGACTCACTCATCAGAAGACCCCCCACACGCTGACAGTCTGGATCCCACAGGTAGAGACCCACCGATCATAGGTCTCGCCGATGTCATAGGCTGGGCGGATGCCCAGGCGAACAGAAGGCAAGGGGCGCCCCGCCTCGTAGATGTCATCAGGCAGCTCAACCTCTCCAGTGATCCAGATAGGCACCTGGGCCGCGTCAGCAGCAACCGTCTGGGTGAAGATCGGACGTGTGAAAACCCGAGTGGGATCAAGGGCCTGGATAGAGTCAGCCACGCGCCGCTCAGCGATGAGCACGAACTGGGTTGCGCTGGTGGCATCAGGGATCACCTTGGCATAAACGCGGGCCTTAAGCCCGCGCCCCACGAGCCCTGGCCACGTCCTCACCTTGGTCAAAGGCCAGTGGTGGTGCTGCACTCCAGGGGGTAGGCGCAGGTAGGGGTGTGTAGTTGCGATGGGCCCGGCGATGTCTCCCCAGGCGCTGATACAAAAGTAAGAGCGCTTGAGCCGGGTAAGGATCGCCTCAAGGTTGTTAAGGATGAGGCGCCCCAGCCCAGCAGAGAGGGGCTCGTCTGCATCCGTGAGCGGGTCCGTGGAGAGAGGCATAGGGATCATATAAGCAGGGTCGCCCCCTGCGCCCTCGATGCCATAGCGCTGGGTGAGCAGCGGAGAAGAAAGGGGCTTAAACGCGCCGCGGACTGCGTAGACCGTAACGGTGCCCGTGCCTGGGTCCACCTCCATCTCTATATCTTCGTGGTCCGCGTCTGAGTCTATGACGAGGTCTTTATTCCACCAGTTGCGCCCCGCGGCGCTGGCGGGGCTTATCACCGAGGTCAGGCCAGAGCCCGCCGCGGTGAAGGTGATCGCCGCATCGTCGGTGGTGCACTCAAGCTCAACTTGAAACCCCAGGTCTGTCTGGGCGTCGTGCAGCGTGGGAATCCTCCACTGCATCAGGGTGGCCGCTGAGCCTGTCACGTCCTCGCCGTGGCCAGAGTTGAGCCCCTCCTCTATGACGGGGTCAAGGTACAGCTCACCTATGACCCAGTTGACGAGGTCAGCGATCTGCTGGACCTCAGAGAAGGTGAGAACCTCGCTCGTGCCCAGCTTCCGCACGAGGGGGTAGGTGATGGTGCTGGGTATGGTCGCGCCTGCCATCAGTCCTCCACGATTTGGAGGGCGAAGCTGTAGCGCGCCTCCATCGTCACCCGGCTCTGCCAGTCCGCCTGGTAAGAGGTGGTGCCAGGGATGAGGCGGCTGATGAGGCGCCCGCGCTCACCGTTAAACTCCCTGGTGCGCGTCAGGCTGTAGGCATCCTGTGACGTACCCACCCGGAAGTCGCGCACAGCGCGGCGAGGATCACCCCACTGCTGGTAGAGGGTCACCATGCCGCCCTGTGGCACCTCATGCACCCACCTCTCGTGGAAGCTGGTGATCTGCTCCTGCCCGCACGCAGCAGGCCCGCGCAGATACATGGAGATCAGCAGGGTGGGATAGTCGCCACGGCTCACGGGGTAGAAGTTGCGCCCCACCTTGACCGCCACGCCGTCGCGGCTGACGCCGGGCTTACGCTGTTCGAGCTGCGCCACGATGACGCCCGCCGGGGTATAGGTGGCGGTGAGGGTGGAATAACCCTTGAGGACGTACCGATCAGGCACCTCCTCGCCAGTGAAGCCCAGCCACTCCCTAAACGAGTCGCTAACCCAGACGATGTCGTAGGTTGAGGCTGATGACGCCCATGAGACGACAATGTGACCATCACCGCTCAGCGCCCAGATCGTCTCATCATCCCCCAGGGACGCCTCCACGTTGTCGATGTACTGGATGGAGTCGAACGTGGGCGCGTCCTCGTCCGTGGCTGGGGTGTACCCAGAGGCGCGCAGGAGCGTCACCACGTCCTGGTGGTACC
>Ga0233415_10000326_pt1 | contig 22890 bp, 18 predicted proteins | sample Na_anoxic_12_MG_FD_188631 | JGI IMG/M metagenome (GOLD analysis project Ga0233415, IMG submission 188631) | Seawater microbial communities from Saanich Inlet, British Columbia, Canada - Na_anoxic_12_MG | ecosystem: Environmental > Aquatic > Marine > Inlet | place: Canada: British Columbia... | reverse complement strand
CTGCATCAACAACATCCAATACCGCAACAGGGGATAGATCCCTTATGGCCTGATAGGCTACAGCTGACATGGTATTACATGCAATAATGAGCAGTTTAACCTTTTTGTCAAGCAAGAATTTTGTAATCTGCATCGCATATCGGTTAATCGTTTCAACCGATTTTACCCCGTAGGGCACCCTGGCCGTATCCCCGAAATAGATGATGTTCTCGAAAGGGAGTTGTTCTATGAGGGCCTTGACTACAGTAAGCCCGCCTACGCCAGAATCAAATACGCCTATTGAATTGTTGGGATCGACTTGCATAGATATATAATTATAGTAATATGTATTGATAAAACGGGCTATTATTAATTGAGTTCATATAATCTTAACACAACAAACACAATAAACTCAAGAAACCTAACAAACTACTTATTTTCTTTTAAACGTTTGACAAGGCGCCCCTGAATATTATCAAAGGCCCCGTTGGACATTACAAGGATTACATCGCCTGGTTTAATATGGGCAAGGAGTCCATCAAGGAGGGCGTGGTTATCTGGAAAGTAGTGAGCTTCAATACCTCTCTTTTTTAGGTCAGCTATTAGTTTGGGAGAAGAGAACCTTTCATTTAATGGAATTTTATCCATCATTGGAGGCTCTGGAAGGATAACTAAGTCAGCATCAGTGAAGGAGTCGGCGTAAGCATTTTGAAAGATATTCCTTCGACTTGAATTTGATCGTGGTTCAAAAACGGCAACAAGGCGGCGGTTTCGGTAATGGCCCTTGACTGCTTTTATCGTTTCGCTTACTGCCGTTGGGTGGTGGGCGAAATCATCTATTACCATTACGCCTTTATACTCTCCAAGAACCTCAAGCCTTCGCTTTACTCCTTTAAATGTCCCGATGGCTCTAACGATGGTTTCATGGGGTATTCCTATTAAGGATGAGATTGCAGTTGCAGCAAGAATATTAGATATGTTGTAGTTTCCGAAAAGATCAGTGGTAACCCTTGCAAACTCCATATTTTTTTTGAATATAGTGAACCTTGTCTTACCATCCTGAGATGTCACATCCCCAACAGTGAGGTCCGCATCGCCTCGCATTGCAAAACTCAAAATGGGGCATTGGGCTCCCTTGATCACATCTACTACGAGTGGATCGTCACTGTTTACACACACGGTTCCTTCTTTAGGTACTATTTCAATAAACCTTGTGAAGGAATTCTTTATCTCCTCGATCCCCTTATAGATGTCTGCATGGTCAAACTCGATACTGGTGATAGCAGCCAGGTAAGGATTATAGTGCAGGAATTTAGGTCCTTTGTCGAAAAAGGCTGTATCATATTCATCGCCTTCGATCACGAAGTATGGGCCATCGGATAATTTAAAATTACGGTTAAAATTTTTAGCAATACCTCCTATCATAAATGATGGATTCATGCCGGCTACCTCTAAAATCCATGCAGTTAAAGCAGATACCGTTGTCTTTCCATGTGTTCCGGCAATGACAATGGATTTCTTTTTATTCATAGCAAATTTTTTTAGGGCCTGTGGCATGGAGAGATACGGTATATCGAGTTTAAGTAATTCTTCTGATTCAGGATTATTCCTGGTGATTACGTTTCCTACGATAACGAGATCAGGCAGGGGGTGAAGGTTAGAAGGGGAGTAACCCTTTTTAACGGATATGGAGAGGCTCTCCAAGAAGGTACTTATCGGGGGATAGATATTGTGATCCGAACCCGTGACGGTATAGCCCTTCTCCTTAAGCATCCCCGCCAGGGATGACATCCCTACTCCGCAGATACCCATTAAATGAATGTGGGCATTTTGTGGCAAAATGTGGGTATTATAATCCATATCCAAATTCTCGCATAATGAGATTGTGAAGTTCAGGACGGAACCCTTTTATTTTTTCATTTGATCTCGTTGGATGAATACGGTTTGTCAGAAATATTACTGTTATATTTTTTTCTAAATCTATCCATATTGACGTGCCTGTAAATCCAGTATGGCCTATACTGTTAGAGCTAAAGCAATTCCCTGAACTGGAATTATTTTTTGATGGTGTATCCCATCCAAGGGCCCAGGTAGATCCTTGGACTATTCCCTGCCGTGAAAGAAATGTTCTGACAGTTTTGCTCTTAAGCAGGCCTGAGTTGTAACCATGATAGATGTTGACTAATGCGGTGGTTAAGGTGAACATATCTTGTGCTGTTCCAAAGAGCCCGGCATGACCGGAATAACCTCCGAGTGCATAGGCATTTTCATCATGAACATGGCCCTGAATAATTTCCTTTCTCCACGGGCAATCCTCTGTAGCTGCGTATAACCCTTTTTCATTCACCGCATCTATATTTATGCGATCAAGATAAAGGTTTTTTAGCCCCAGGGGTTTGTAAAAAGTAGCATCAAGAAACGATGATAAATCTCTGCCAGTAATTACCTCTATGATCCACTCTAAGATGATAAACCCCAAATCGCTGTATAACGATACGGTTTTAGGCTCCTCCATTAAGGGCTCTTCCATGATTAATCGTCTTACTGCTGGCTTTCTCTCATATACTGGTATTTTTATCAGTTCAAGATAAAATGGCTTCCAGTCAGCTAATCCCGAAGAGTGGTTTAACAGAAGCCGGGGTGTTATATAAACTTTGTCTCTCCATGGAAACGGTTCTATCAGCGATGAAATAGGTTTATCGAGATCCAGGAGGTTTTCCTCTTCGAGTTTCATGGCAGTTACTGTGGTTGCGAGCGGTTTTGTTAAAGAGGCTAAATCAAATCTCGTTTCCTTTTCCATGGGGAGGGGTTGAGGACGTAATGTTCTATTACCCACATTTTGAAAAAATACGATATCATCTTCTCTTGCTATTAAAAGAACAGCACCTGGGTAAACCTTTTCCTTCAATCCTCTTTTTAGAATCTCAGTTATTTTATTTGTCATAAACTTCTATTCACCGCAAAGGCGCAGAGAGCGCAGAGAGAGTTCTTTCTTATTTCTTTTCGCTGACCCCGGAGGAATAGGCTCCGCCCCAATGGAATAACTACAAAATAGATTCCATAGGGCAAGCATTCCACAGGGCGGAGGAGGGCGAAAAGAAATAAACCCAAGCCCTTCGGGCAGGGTAATTGCTAATATAAATGTGTCCGGTACCTATCGAATTATCGGTTTTATTGATATATAAGCATTGTGTGAAACAAAATAAAGGTTCTCTGCGTACTCGGCGTCTTGAACGAGCGTAGTGAGTGGGCGGTGAACATGGTATTTTTCATCCATACAGGTGATTTCATGGTTTTGAATCTGGTGCAAACATTCTTATGCTCCCCGTAATAACCCAACAAACACAACAAACATAAAAACCCAAGAAACACTAAGATACCGCCGATTCTTCTATTGTAAGAACCATTCTTTCAGTATCAAGCATAGCAGGAAGACCAAGAGGTAAAGATATATTTTCATTTCCATGTCCAACAGGCAAACCTGCTACCACTGGTATGGTGAGCCTGCCGAGTCGTTCCTGCAGCATACTGGTGATAATCTCCATTTCCCCACAATCCTCAATTTGACCGATAATAAGTGCCGATAAGCGGTCTAACCGTTCACTAAGTAGAAGCTGGGTTAGCATTCGGTCCAGCTTATAAGGAGATTCTCCTTTCTCTTCCAAAAAAAGGATTACACCTTCAAAGGATGGTAAAAAGGGGGTATCCAAAAGAGAGCAAAGAGTTGAAAGATTACCGCCTAAAAGTATTCCTTTGGCCTTACCCTTATTTATTATTTTTCCCTGCTTAAAGAAGATTTGAGGCCTATGAGAGGCAGTAATAAGCCTGGCTAAATTTGGCCAGTTTTTATTTTTTGGAAGATCCGATAGGGTAGGGCCATGAATAGTGATTAAGCCACTTTTATTAAATAGTGCGAGCAAAAGAGCTGTTAAATCGCTGAAACCTACAATTATCTTGGGATTTTTTCGTATCAGGTTAAAGTCGATGTCATTAAGAAGCCTTGCCGAGCCATATCCTCCTCGTGTGCAAAAGATTGCTTTTATCTCAGGATCGGAAAACATCTGATGAAGATCGGATACTCTATTATTATCAGAGCCGGCCAGATAATTCAGGTGATCGAAGATATGTTCGCCTTGTTTTATCTTTAAAGGAAAAGATTCTAAAAGCTTTATGCCTTCTGATATCTCGGATTGGTTTACAGGACTTGCTGGCGCGATAATTCCTACTGTCTGATTCGGCTGAAGACGAGGAGCTTTTATGATTGGTAGAGGTGCCATAGGCCTTTTACATACTATTTTACAAGAATTGGAGCAACTTAAAATAAATGGGGCGTAAATGGGAACATAGGTTCCAAAACGACTTCAGTCGCTAATTCCAGATATCTTGCCATCATTGTATATAAAGGATTCTCTCCCACTTTCATATTTCATCCAAATCTCATAAATTCAGCGTGATAAATTCCTGCCTAAAATAGCAGGTACCTTCAAATGAAAGACTGTAGGGTGGCAGGTGATAAATGATTAGTTCTTCTGCTATTCGATAAAATCAGCGAGGTGGAAGGATACTCTGTTACAGTTAGTATTATTCACCCGGCCTATCCATGTTACGTATAGATAGCAGTATTGGAAAATCCTCGACCAATAGCCAATGAAGGTGCTGGCAAAGCAAAGGGATTTGTGTGGAATGGGAACGCTGATAAAAAAGTAAGTTGATGAGGCTCTTTTAAAAGAAGAAGGGCACATTTTAATCATTAGTATTCGATGTCTAAAATTAATATTTAAAATGTGACCCCTGATCAACATTTTATTGTAATCCCACAATCACAAGTCCCACAAAAATGGAAACAACACCAAAAACTTTTACCCGGTAAGGCGGTTCTTTAAGGAGAAAAATACCCATAAGTACACCCAGCGGTATACTCAGTTGCCTGAAGGCCGCCACATAACTGACATTGGTCACGTAGTTCATGGAAGCAAGGACTAGCCCGTATGTCAGATAGATTCCGATTCCCGTAATGGCGGCTGCCGTCTTATAATCCCTGATAACGGCAAAGAACGCCTTTCTTTCCCTGTGGCTGGCGATGACTAATATACCTTTCCATATGGAAGAACTGATGGCCTCCAAAACCATGTAAGTCAGGGTGGCACCCACAGGACTAAACGGACGACCCGGGAGGTTTCGCAGAAATGCGAGCGCCTCATTGTCAATCATGGTATAGCCTGAAATGCAAACTGCAGCAAGCACCGACAGCAGGCAGCATAAATTCATATAGTCCCGAATCTGATAGCTGCGAAGGCTTTGCATGGGCACTATGATACATCCGACGACAATGAGAGCCGCCCCGACAATGAACCACATGCTTAGCGGTTTTCCGAGGCCGAGGGTCATCGAGATTACAGTCACAAAAACAACTGGAAGGGCTCTTGCCAAAGGATATGCGATGGACATGTCTCCGCTTCTGTAGGCACCAGCAAGTGCTGCCATATAGGCCGCAAGAAAAAACCCTGAGCAACTCAGACAGATCCAGACAAAGGCAGGTATCAGTGATATTTTATCCCAGTAAGGAAAAAGAATGGGCAGCACTAGAAGGACACCTATGTTATTGGCCATAAAATAAAAAGCAAGGGTAGGATGATGCTTTTTGCTGATGAAGTTCCACCCGGCGTGAGTGAAGGTGGAGAGAATAAGGAGAATTGCTGCAACCGGAGACATATTAAAATCCTTTTTTTATCTGAGGGTCAGTCCGAATAGGCTCACCTTATTCTGCGCCGGATACTATGGGGAGTAAAATCGTGACAGGGTTTTATTCTTTCAGCATATGAATCCGGTCTTTTAATATCAGCTTCACTTTTTCGCCTTCCTTGAAAATACCAAGATACTGGGGATCTGCTTCATCCAGATAGAGGGTACTGCCCCCGACAGTTATCGTATACCGCACGATAGAGCCGATATACATGAATGATTCGACACTCCCTTCTAAAATATTTACCTTGTTGTCAATCTTGCTTTCAAAGCCTGCGATGCTGATCGATTCGGGCCTCACAACGGCTTTTAACCGATCGCCCACGGACAAGTCGAATTGAGGAGGTTCGATTTTCAAATCCCCGTGCTCCGTTCTGAAGGTAATCTCCTTTTCCGAGACGTCGGTCACTTCACCGTCAAAAAAATTGATGTGCCCCACAAAATTGGCGACAAATATATCCACCGGACGCTCGTATATCTCCGTTGGCGGACCGATCTGTTTGACGATGCCGTCGTCCATAACCACGAGAACATCTGAAATGGACATGGCTTCTTCCTGGTCGTGGGTCACAAAAATAATGGAAAGGTCGAGCTTTCTTTGCAGCCGCCGGATTTCTTCCCGCATCATGAGCCGGAGGTTTGCATCCAGATTGGAAAGGGGCTCGTCAAGGAGCAGGATCTTCGGGTGAAGACTGAGTGCCCGGGCCAGGGCCACCCGCTGCTGTTGCCCGCCGGACAGCTCCTGGGGTTTCCGCTTGCCGAGCCCCTCGAGTTGTACAAGTCCCAGCAGGCGTTCGACCTCCCGGCGGATTTCCTCTTTCGGTCTTTTTATGATACTGAGGCCAAACCCGATATTTTGTGCGACGGTCAGATGAGGGAAAAGTGCATAATTCTGAAATACCATGGCCGTATCTCTGGCATTGGCGCGTAAGGTTGTAATATCCTCTCCATCGAGGATAATTTTACCCTGGGTCGGTTCTGTTAATCCGCTGATCATTCTCAGCAGCGTGGTCTTGCCACAGCCACTCGGACCGACAAAAGTTACTAGTTTTCCTTTTTCCAAAGAGAAAGAGACGTTATCGACAGCGGTCATTTGGCCGAAACGCTTGGTGATATTTTGGAGCTCGATGATCGGGTTATCAATGTTAACAGCCATTACAAATCTTCCTTTTTCATGAAATATTTTGTCTAATAGACTTCCGTCTTTGTATACTTTCCCACAACCTTCAAGGCGATCAAGCATACCAGAACCACGACGATCAGCATGATGGAAATCGCACAGGCCATGCCTAGGTTCCCCTGTTCTGCGACGGCCAGTATGTAGAGGGCGGCAAGATTATTTCCCGGTGAAATCAGGAAAATAACCGCGCTGACAGCGATCATCCCAACCATGAACGTATAGATGAAACCAGCGATGAGGGCGGAACTGATCAGGGGAAGCACGATCTTGGTAAAAGTTTTGAAGGCACTCGCGCCCATGTCAACTGCGGCCTCTTCAATGGCGACATCGATTTGATGAAGTTTGCTCGACCCGGCCTCCAGGCTTACGGACAGATTCCTGAAAGCTTCATTGATGATCATGATCAAAAAGGTGCCGGTCAATTTGAGCGGCGGTGAATTAAAAGCCAGAATATATCCCACGCCCATTACAGTTCCTGGTACGGCGAACCCGAGGAGCGACAAGAATTCCAGGGCCCGTTTGAACGGTACCCGTTTTCGTACAAAAATATAAGACAGGGTTACACCGAATAAAGGCGCGATACATGCCGCGGACAGTGCGAATTTTATACTGGTGGCGAGAGACCGGATACCGTTGGGACTGTTGAAGTGCTCCAGCGTAAACGTGTTGTTGATCATCAGGATTTCTGTAAAGGCGCCCAGAAATATCATGCCGAAGCATGCCACGATCAGTATCGACATGGGACCGACTACGACCATCATCGGATAAAAGATTTTTTTGGATATGGACCGCTCTTCTACGAGCTGAGGTTTCCCGCCGATGGTTGTGAAGGATCTTCCCTTGAGCATGACTTCATGGGCAATGAACATCATCATGCTCGGAATGATCAGGAAGACGCAAAATACGGCCGCCATTTCAAGGTTGTTTTCACCCACCCAGTATAAATAGGCATCCGTTGCCAGGAAATGGACGTTGCCGCTGATAAGCATCGGGTTCCCGAAGTCGGCGATTGCCATCAGGAACACCAGCAGAGCAGCTTTCAGGATACCCGGATACGACAGCGGAATGGTAATTTTGAAAAGGATATTATAATCACTTGCCCGCATATCTGCCGCCGCATCTTCCAGGTTGGTTCCCAGGGATCGAAGAACATTTTCGATCATCAGATACCCCAGGGGTAGAAAGGTGATCACCTGGGCGATGATAACACCCGGCCAGCCGTAGATATTAAAGTCGAAATCGAACAGCTTGGGAATAACACCGGATCTTCCCCCCAGAAGAATCAGTGAAAGGGAAAAGATAAATGGTGGCGCAACCAGGGGAATTAGCCCCAGCACACGCAAGGGTCCCCTTGCCCAATGAGGGCCCCTGAGGCCTACATAGGCGAAACAAAACGCCATCAGGACAACGATGGTTGTTGAAACGACAGCCAGGACAATGCTGTTTCTCAGGGAATGCCAGTACCGGCTATGGGAAAAAAAATCCCGATACGTCTCGGTACTGTACACGCGTTCTTTTCCGAGCCTGTACCTGACCTTTTCGATATGGGGAGCAATGGTGTCCTGAACCGGCAGGATTGCCCGTTTGGTATCGTTGAGCCCCTTTAGATCATCCCACCTTTTCTCGAACCGAAGAATGATGGAAGCATCCTGCACACCTTTCTTTATTACCGTTGTTTTGATCAGGCCGGGTATAGGCTTCAGTACCGTCATCACAGGTTTAACCAATTTCCTGTCGAGATCGGCATCGGATGAGAATTGATGGTGGTATTGAATGGTTACGATGGGATACCCCACGGTCATGCTTTTCTCCAGCACAAAACCGATGGGAAGTACGATAAAGATAAATATCAATATCGTCGCCAGGGCCGTCAGGCCAACAAGCCCGGGATTTCGAATAAATCGTCTTACATCCTCAACAACTCTGGAGAAATAGCTTTCCGTGTTCGCCATGTTCATGCAGCTCTCCGGCTGGCGATTGGATTCCTTGGGTTCAGTATGGCCCGAGTTCGGAAACATAAGCGGCGGTCCTGTTCGTCAGCACCGCCGCCATGGGATCCGATAACCTTGTCATTAATGGTTTCCAGGTAAAATGAAAACCTACTTCTGAAATTTCTCTTTCCAGGTGCTCATGATGCGGTTTTTATTTTCACCTGCCCACACCGCATTGTATTTAATCAGTTTCGGCTCCATGCTGACTGTTGCTTTAACTCCCGGGCGAGTGACCTTGGAACGGGTCTGGCCAAAGAGTTCCATGGCCTCTTTTGTCGCAATCCAGTCGATAAGTTTTTTTGCGGCCTTTAGATTCTTGCATCCCTTTAAAATAGCAACGGAATCGAGGTCATAGGCAGTACCTTCGGACGGAATTATTCCTTCTATCGGAAAGCCTTTATCCACTCGGCTGTAAATAGCATGATCCCAGCTGACACCTACGGCATATTCACCATTGGCAACGAGTTTGGCTGGCGCACTACCGGATTTCGTATACTGGCCCGCATTCTTGTTCATGCCATCCAGCAGTTTCCAAGCCTTTTCTTCACCGAAAATCTGCATCATTGCAGACACGGAAAGAAAAGCTGTTCCGGAAGTTCCGGGATTGGGCATCACCAGTTCGCCTTTATACGCCGGGTTGGTCAAATCAGTCCAGGAAACAGGTTTCGGCAGGTTTTTCTTTTTCAACAAATCAGTGTTCACAACGGCTGCCGCAAACCAGTAGTTGAATCCATACCAGTAGCGATCCGGATCCTTGAATTTTTCCGGAATATCTTTCCAGGCAGGCGAATCATAGGCTATAAACCAGTCCTTGGCTGCGCCGATCATGGCTTGCATATTCATAAAGCCCCAGATCACGTCTGCCTGAAAATTCGGTGCTTCGGCCTCAGCCCTGCTCCAGAGCTCATTGGAAGAGAATCGTGGGCTCCATTCGATTCTTGCACCAATGGCCTTCTCGGCAGCAGGCGCCCATTTTTCCATTTCGCTGATGTCGGTATGGGTGTAGACCTTTAATACGTCCGCCGCCAGGGCTTGGGTTGAAAACAAAAACATCACTGTAACTGCCACTAAAACAACCGCCGATAATATCCCTTTCTGTTTCATTTTTCAGTCCCTCCTGAATTAAAGATTGTATCCAATTGCTTCTCGATCCTACTAACGTGAAACATATCCTGTAGATATTTCATATGATCAAGTTGTGAGGAATGCGCTCGTTGCTTTAGTTCACTCCCCTTCAAACCATTTCACAATCCTGCTTCCCATATCTGACAGGCAGTGTTAAGCGAAAATTATCAAACCTTTTTGTGTTTATTTTAGTTCATATCAAAGACGTGTGAAGTTAAGGAATTAAATTAATTCGATTTATGTCTTTATAAATTAACATGATACTTTAGTCAAGGAAATAATGTCATACCATTTAACTTATCGTTATTACTACTTAAATAATCACTATCTTCCGAGATTAAGAATTCGGAATCCGATTTACCCGGGGAACAAAGCCAAGGCAAAGAAAATTTTAATATGTTCGTTTTATTTTATAACTTAACACTTGACAACATTTTCGAACATAGTATAATTGTTTTTCTACAAACAAACTTTATGCCTTTGCAAAGGTACTACCATGAAAAATAATTCGTCACTTCTTCCGGCCGAACGGCAGCAGCGGATCCTCGAAATCCTCGGTGAAGAATTTACCATCCGCAGTTCCAATTTGAGTGAATTGCTCTGTGTGTCTGAAATGACCATCCGTCGCGACCTCGATGCTCTTGAGCAAAAGGGCCTTGTGGAAAGAACCCATGGCGGGGCAGTTTTCAGGCAGGAGCGGGTGGCAGGCAAATTTCATTACCAGAATAGTATAGAGGTAAATCCTAAGGAAAAACAACGAATTGCACAAGAGGCTGCCTCCATGATCGAGTCCAATGACATTATTTACATTGGGGAAGGAACAACGGCAGCGATGGTGGTTCGCTTCGTGGAGCCCGCCATGCCTTTTACCATATTTACCAATAACCTCGGCGTTATCGCTGAAATGGAAAATACGACTGCCGAACTGGTTTTACTGGGGGGGACCTATAGTGTCACCACCCATTCCCTTGCTGGCCCCCTTACCATGGAAATGATCAGGCAGGTAAATGCCACAAAAGTCTTTTTAGGCGCAGATGGCCTGAGCCTCAGCGCCGGACTTACCACGCCCAACCTTGAAATCGCAGTAATTGAGCGGAGTATGATCCGCCATACCAGAGGGCAGATTATTGTGATGGCGGATCACCCAAAATTCGGCCTGGTTGCCGAAATGTCGGTTGCACCGCTGAAGCACCTTGATGTCCTGATAACGAACCGGAAAATACCTGTCGATTTTCAGAAAGACCTCGAAAAAATGGGGGTTCAAGTAGTGATTGTCTGATCCGTAATTGATCGGCGGTTGAAAAATATACTCCTTGTTTGGAGGAAGGAGAATAGAATGCTTATTGTCGGAGAACTTATCAACGCCAGTAGAAAAGCGATGGGGCCTGCGATTGAGGCCAGAGATGTAGATTTAATAAAAAAAACGGCGCGTGATCAACACCAGGCAGGTGCTGATTACATTGACATAAACGCTGGAATCTTTGTCAAACAAGAAGCAGACTACATGAAGTGGCTTGCCACCACAGTACAGGATGCGGTCGAGGCTCCCTGCTGTATCGACAGCCCGGATCCAAAGGTAATCGAGGCGGCTCTTTCACTACACAAAGGTACCGCAATGATCAATTCCATCTCTCTGGAACAGGCGCGCTACGATAACATTCTCCACCTGGTCGCCGGAACGGACCTAAAAGTTATAGCACTGTGCATGAGCGATGAAGGGATGCCTGAAACCGCCACAGACAGGCTGAAGATTTCAGAAAGTTTGATCAGCGGGCTGGTGAAACATAACGTTCCTCTGGAGAACATTTATATAGACCCGCTGGTTCAGCCGATTTCCACGAAGGATAATTTCGGACTCGAATTTCTCGATGCGGTCGATGCCATCATGACTCGGTTTCAAGGTGTACATACGATATGCGGCTTGTCCAACATTTCCTATGGGCTGCCGATGCGAAAACTCATTAACCGGACATTTGCGGTCATGGCAATGGCCAGGGGACTCGACAGCCTTATTGTCAATCCCCTGGACAGGCAAATGATGGCAAATCTGATCACAGCGGAGACCCTTGCCGGTCGCAACGAGTTCTGCACTAATTTCCTTCAGGATTATCGGGAAAAGAAATTCGAACTGTAAGCTGAAAGGGTGTCATGAATGGGCTGGTGATGTTCGACTACGACGGTGTCATTGTTGACTCTTTTGATGTCTTTACTTCTGCATTTCTTGAGGCATGCCGGAAATGCAGCGGTTGCAGAATAGATTCCAATGCCAGACTCATGGAATTGTTCGACGGAAACCTGTTCGAAGGTATGAAGAATCTGGGGATGGATAACCGTGAGATCGATCATACGCTAAAGACCTTCGAGACAATCGTATCGGAGCATCTCGATTCGGTAAACTTTTTCAGCGGCATGGCAGATGCACTAAAAGCGATTTCCCTTAGCAACATAGTCTTCATTATCACCTCAAATGTTTCGCACATCGCCTATCGGGTATTGAAAAAAAATGGCGTCGATTTTGTGAAGGATGTGTTGGGTGCCGATAAGGAGAAAAGTAAAGCCAGAAAAATAAGCGGTACAATGGCACGATATATCAACCATCCGGCATATTATGTTGGGGATACGTCAGGTGATATCATTGAAGCCAGAAGCACCGGCGCACTAACAGTGGCAGTCACCTGGGGATGGCACGATGCCGGAAAATTGGGAGAGTCTTCACCGGATTTCATGGTCTCCTCCCCTGAAGAATTGACAGCACTGATGTGCGCTACAGGTTGAAAAAAGGATTGAAAAAATTTCCCATCCGTTCAACTGATTGACGGCACATCACACGGGCATTTAAGGCAGATTTTTTTGCAGCAAAATACAGAAAATTAACAGATGATACTCACAAAAGAAAAGGAGCATTAAATGGAACATAGTGAGCACTTTGATAAACTAAAAAATGCAATGATCGCATTAGAAAAGGATGATGTTGTTTCCATCACTGCGAAGAGTCTTGAGGTTGGAATCGAGCCTCTTGAAATTATTGAGAATGGATTGTTGCCCGGTCTCAACACGATTGGAGAAATGTTTGAGGACGAAGAACTTTTTCTCCCCGAGCTTATAAAATCGGCACAGATCTTTCATGGGGCGATGGATCTTCTTCAACCCAAAATCCAGGAAATGGGGACCAACGTGAAGAAAAAGGGTACTGTCGTCATTGGAACGGTGAAAGGTGACATGCACTATATCGGCAAAAACATCGTTAAACTCCTTATGGAAACATCGGGTTTTGATGTCCACGATCTCGGCGTCGATGTTGACCCTTTTGCATTCATTGTAAAGGCTGATGAAGTAAATGCCGATATGATCGCTCTTTCCGCCCTTCTAACCACGACCCTCATCGGCCAGAAAGACGTTATTGAAGCCCTCGAAGGACAGGGCAAGCGTGAGAAATATAAGGTGTTGTTGGGCGGCGGCGCCGTTACAAAAGCTTGGGCAGATGATATCGGCGCAGACGGTTACGCCGAAAACGGCTACGGAGCAGTCAAACTGGCCAAATCATTTATAGCATAGTTAATCAATACGCTGACTTTCTGAACCACAACAAGGAGCAGCGGTTAAAAGCAGGAGGAATCACATGCTGGATTTAATCGAGGTTTTTGAGAGAGCGGACAATGGCATTCTAATTTTGGATACCGATTATTATATGAATCGCTTTGTACCGAAGCTTGCTGAAATTATCGACCGGTACAAGATCAAATGGGACAGGCAAACCATTGTAAATTCAGACGACGACCTGGCGGATCGAGTGTTCCAGGCTGCCGTAGACCTTATAGCAGAAGCAGGGGCCTATTGTCCCGACACAAACCGGGTAATGGAATTTACCCGTGATGAAATCTTGAGGGCGGCGGAGCAGGCACCCCAATCCACCCGATTCGGGGAGGGGCGTGAAGCCAAAACCATGTACGGCCGAGACGTGGATGAGGATTCCGTGCCCTGGATTCATGTGGGCGGCGGCATTTACACTACCGATGAACAAATTTTCCTCGATACGGTCGAAGGCCTTGCGAGTATCAATATCGTAGATTCGCTAAGCGTTCCGTCCATCCTGCATCTTCGGGGTAAAGACGCGCGGGTAAGATCTCCCCAGGAACTGCTGTCAGCCATCAAAACCGTGATTTTAGCCCGAGAAGGTATCCGCCGTTCCGGGCGCGCCGGACTGCCCATCATCAACGGAATTTCCGCAGCGTCCAACTCGGTTTCCATGATTGCCGCAGCATCACCCCAGTTCGGTCTCCGACCGAGCGACGGTTTCCTTATTGATTTTCTCTCCGAGATGATGGTCAACTACGAGGCATTGCAAAAGGTGGCGTACTTCAACAGCATCAGCGCGAATATCGGCTCAACATCGACACCTCTCTTTGGCGGATATGCAGGTGGGGCTGAAGGCGTGGCAGTTTTGGCCACAAGCTATTTCATTATGGGCAATCTTATTTACCGGGGCAGCTACCACTACAATGCACCGCTGCATCAAAATTTGCGTCTGTCCTCCACCAAACCGCTCCTGTGGGCCATCGGCATGTCCAATCAGGCCAATGCCAGAAATATGCGATACCCGGTGGTAAACCTGCCCTATCTGGGTGGCGGCGCCGGAACCAGGATGTACCATCACGAAATGGCGGCTTACATGCTTTCCGTGGTACCCGCCGGAGGAAACATCTTTTCCGGACATCCTGCAAAATCGGTGGAACCGAATTCACTTCTTCCCAGGGACCACCAATTCCATGCGGAACTGGGTCTGGCGTCCGCTAAATTTTCGCGCAAGGACGCCAACCCCTTAGCACAAAAATTCTTTGAAAAATACGAAAAACTCATTAAGGATCCAACACCGGGGTTCAGATACGAGCAGGTCTATGATCTGAAAACCAAAAAAATCGTTAATGAAGAATATCTGAAGATTCAGGATGAAGTTCGAGTCGAATTCAAGGAAATGGGGATAGAAGTACTTACGTCCTAGGTTGCTCTGAAGTGAGCAGATATCGATTTACAATGTAAACAAGCGGCGTTATTTAAAATCGCGCAGACTTTAATAGGGAGAATCATCATGAAAGACAGTGCCCAGGTAGTGATCATAGGCGGTGGTATTATTGGGTGCAGCACAGCCTATCATTTAACGAAGATGGGTTGCACAGACGTGGTGCTGCTTGAAAAGAACGATCTGACCAGTGGTTCCACCTGGCATGCGGCCGGTCTTGTCGGACAGTTTCGCAACGAACGCAACATCACCCGCATGCTGCAATACAGCGTCAGCCTTTATGAAAAACTTGAAGCGGAGACCGGATTGGCAACGGGATGGAAAAAAAGCGGCTGCCTGCATTTGGCCAGCACAAAGGAGCGGATGTTCGAGCTGAAAAAGGGTGCGACCACGGCGCGAAGTTTCGGGCTGGAGATGAATATCATCTCGCCAAAGGAAGCCTATGACCTTTGCCCGATCTTGTCTTTGGAAGGCATCGTCGGCGCAGCCTTCATGCCGACAGATGGCGAAGCCGATCCCTCGGGCATTACGCAGGCCCTGGCCAAAGGAGCCCGTAATAGCGGGGCCAAAATCTACATCGATACGCCCGTGACCGGATTCGAGTTCGACAAAAAACGGGTGCCCGCGGTAAAAACCAAAAAGGGTGATATCCAATGTGAAATCGTCGTCAACTGTACGGGCATGTGGGGATACCAGGTGGGAGAAATGCTCGGCGTCAACATCCCGGTGGTTCCCTTCCAGCACCAATATCTTGTGACCGAAACCATTCCGGGATTGCCTCCGAACCTGCCGACCATTAGGGACAAGGACAACCTGATTTACTATAAGGGTGAAGTGGGCGGTATAATAATGGGCGGTTATGAGCGCGACGGCATCCCCTGGCGTGTTGACGGAGTGCCGAACGACTTCACCGCCACGCTCCTTCCACCGGATTTCGATCATTTTGAGTCACTTTCCGTTCCGGCCATGAAGCGTACCCCGTGCTTGGAAGATGCCGGCATCGTCAGGCTGATAAACGGTCCAGAAGCTTTCACGCCGGACGGCGACGCCATTATGGGCCCAGCCCCTGAACTGGAAAACTGCTTTGTCGCGGTGGGGTTTAATGCTTTCGGCATTGCTGCAGGCGGGGGCGCGGGACGGATGATGGCGGAATGGATCATGGAGGGGGAGCCGAGCCTGGATATCTGGCCGCTCGATATCCGCAGATTCGGCAAGTATCACCACAGCCGAAGATACAACGTGGAAAGAACCAGGGAGATCTACGGCAAGCACTATACCATTCACTGGCCCCATGAAGAGCATGACTCCGCGCGGGGGGTAAGACGCAGTCCCCTTTATTACCGGCTCAAGGAGAAAGGCGCAGTTTACGGGGCAAAATACGGGTGGGAAAGGGCCAACTGGTTTGCACCGGAAGGTGTCGAACCGAAAGACGATTTCACATTTGAGATTCCGAGCTGGTTTAAATACGTGGCGGCCGAACACAAGAACGCACGGGAAAATGTGGTGCTCATTGATCAGACCTCTTTCTGCAAATTCGAGGTGGAAGGACCGGGCGCTCTGGGCTTTTTGAACCGGCTTTGCGCCAACCAGATCGACCGGCCCGTCGGTAAAGTGATCTACACGCAGATGTGTAATAATCGAGGCACCATCGAATGCGACATGACCGTCGGTCGGCTGGCAACGGACAAATTTCTGATCGTAGTCGGCACCGCCTTTGGCCTGCGTGTCTCGTGGTGGATCCAAAACCATATGCCCGACGACGGGACGGTTTTATTTCAGGATGTGACGTCGGCCTATGCGGTTATCAACGTCATCGGCCCGAAATCGAGAGCGCTTTTGGAAAAATCAGCGAATGCCGATTTGAGCAACAATGACTTTCCTTTTGGGACATGCAAGCGGTTCACGGTGGGGTATGCTCCGGTCATCTCGTTCCGTATGACCTATGTTGGAGAGCTCGGCTACGAACTGTATATCCCCATGGAATTTGCCAGCCACGTATACGACACCCTCTGGGAGACCGGTCAGGAGCTTGGTGTGAAAAATGCCGGGTACCGCACTATCGCCTCCACCCATCTGGAAAAGGGATACGCCGACTGGGGTTCCGAGCTCACACCCGAATATACGCCGTTTGATGCCGGGCTGGGATTCTGTGTGGCCCTCGATAAGGATGATTTTATCGGGAAAGACGCCCTGGAAAAAATCAAGGCCGAAGGCGCCACATGGAAGCTGTGCATCTTTACCATTGATGTCGGATCACCTCTTATGCTCCAGGGAAGCGCGCCTATTCTGCACGACGGCAAAGTGGTGGGGGTGACCACCAGCTCGGGGTACGGGCACACCGTGGGTAAAAACATCTGCTATGGATATATCCCTGCAAACCATACGGATCAGGACGGCTTAGAAATCGAATCATACAAGGAACTATACCCGGCCAGGCTTGAATCCAACAGGGTCCTTTACGATCCGGAAGGTAAAAAGATACGGGCATAAGACTCAAAGTAAACCGGCTCGTTTCAATGGCATTATGGATTTTACGGGGTCGCTGATCAGTTTTTACAAGAAAGCAGATAGGATCGAAACTTTTTAAAAACCACCCATGACTGATACTTTGAAATGATCGGAGAAAACGGCGTGACGAATATCGACAGGGCAATTGAGCAGGCGCCCGATGAATTTCGCGATGCTCTTAAGTCGGAGAGGGAGACCTACAAACGGATCCACGAAACGACAAAAGCTGTGTTGGCCGAGGTCGGAATCGAAACCCGAAATAAAGCGGTTATCTCTATTTTGGAGGGCACAGAGCTTGCGGGCTATGATGCTTCTAACAGTCGCATTTATCTACTCCCGGACCTGATCGATCAAAGCATTGAATCGGCAAAAAAAACATTTTCGGGCGACGAAGGTCAAAACACTCTCGGGATTGGCGGCATCCCGCCTTTTCTCTACCGCGAAACAGATTCCTACCCCATGCCGGCAACCTACGAAGAACTGGAACACCTAATAGGTATCGTGGCGGAAAATCTCGATGTGGTAAGGTTTTTGAGCCAGCCAGTCAAGGTGCACAAGGGAGCTCCGCTGAAGTGTAACCAGATCATGGACCGTCTGAACGGCTGTATCAAGATCACCTGCAGTGCATATATGCAAGATGATGCTGCCGTGAAATGGTTTGCCGGACGGGATGACTGGCACGATTCCATATGCGGCGTCAAGTCCCCGCTCATTTGCATGGACAACATGATGGATGCACTCATCAAAAGTGCTCAGGTAGGAAATAACCTGCGCTTGACCACGATGCCCCTTGCAGGGAGGACGGCGCCGCAAACCCCTGAGGCCTGCATCGTGATCACCCATGCCGAGATCATGTTCATGCTGGCCGTGGCGCAGACCGTCAACCCCGGAATGCTGTGCATGCTCGGCGGTATGCCCTGCACTACCCTGCCCGACGGCAACCTGGCGTATTCCCATGATGCCATGAACCTTTTAAATGTAGCCGTGGCCCGCCTCAACATGTGGGTGACTGGGCTTCCCTCTGTCCAATCCGGGGGAAGCACGGAAGAAAAATCTCCGAACGACCAGGCATTTTCTGATGGAAAACGTGGTCGTAAAATATTGTGTGACTTCGGGGTTCACAATGCCAGACACTGCTTCGGCGTGCTGGACAACCTCAATTTTTTCAGTGAAGAGGCTTTCCGGTTTGACTGCCAGGCACATCGTGAATACCTGGCATCCCGCAAAGACGCCACCTCATTAAAGCCTTTGTATCTCCCCGATGACAATCAAGCGTTCGATGTCATTCAACGTGTGGCCAGTTGTGATTACCATGTGGATTACCATACCACAGCGAATTTAGGCGCATTTGACAATTGGGCCAGAATGATTGTAGACAAGGGCTTGCTTCCTGAAAAACCACAGATAAATCAATGATCGAGTGTACCGAGTCTGCTGATTTGAAACCATAGGCCTGAAAGGCAAGGAACCGGGTAGAGGCCATGTGAAGTCTGCGATAAAGACAGTGTCCGCCTAACCTATCCATAGCGTACGAGAAGGAGGTTTGTTGGAAAAGCAGATTTCGGAACTCATTGAAAAATTTTACGATATCGGCACGGTGCGTGAGATGACTGAAATTCTCGGTGGGTACAACAATCGGGGATTTGGTATCCGTACACGTAGTGGCAGGTGCATCCACACTAATAAATGGGGACCTTGATATATAACGTAGGTTCCAAAACGACTTCAGCCGCTCATTCCAGATACCTTGCCGTCATTGTATATAAAGTACTCTCTCCCACTTTCATATTTCATCCAAATCTCATAAATTCAGCGTGATAAAATTTGTACCAGATAGAAAATATTAGATTTTTGCAGATGTTCATTATAACCATCTAATTATTTTAAAGATAATTGGATTTTGTTGTCTTGAAGGAAAAATTGATGTATCAAGTGATTTAAGGAGGATCGTGATAAAAAGAAGATCTCTGCTTAATAACTAATGTTCGGCACTCATTGAATTATTCACAAACATAGTTGATAAACTTACTATGATGGAATTTTTTCGTGAATTTTGATATAATTGATGAAATTACAAACGTTGCGACGATTGCAAAAGGTTCAGGAATTCGTGAACTTAATCGCTTGAGAAGGTTTTATGGGCTTGGGAACTGGAAGAGAATGAAAGGAGTTGCCCATATCCGGCTTTTATCAGGGAAAATCAAATTGGCCGAGCTTCATTGGTATGAGCTCATGGTGTTGGTAAAAAAGAAATTAAACGTAAAAGGTATTTGGAGTAATACATGAAAGAATCAAAACAGCCTTTGCCGGAATTTGTGGTTTGTATCAATAACGTTGATTATCCTGCGTCATTAGAACTGCATAAAATTTACCGTGTACTTGTAGATAAAGATGCTGCTAGGGAGGGGGATATTCGTATTATTGATGAGAGCGGAGATGACTATTTATATCCTTCCTCCTATTTCGTACCCATCCAAGTTCCCCAAACAGTTGAAGAGTCATTACGAAGAGCGTCCTAAATCAAGCACCCCGTACCGAACATTTGCTTGGAGAATGATGCTCATTTCGCTGAGCTTTATTCGCATCTCTCAAGCTGTGCGTTCTGCATAAATATGCCTTTTCCAGCACACGTAAATGTAAATGGGGACGTAGGTTCCAAAACGCAGTCGCTAATTCCAGATACCTTGCCACGACCCGCATCCTAAAAATGCTCCATATTATTTCAGGGTTCGCTATATGATAGACACAATCGATATTATCTGTATCCATTGCAAGGGATGCAAGTCTGGTGGACATAGGTTCGCCTGTCTTATAGATGAAGGTAATATAGGATAGTGCCAATTCTGTGTAAATGGGAAAGCCATGGAATGTTCATCATGTTCATCATGCTTCTTGACAATAAAAAAAAAGATAGATAGCGTAAAATAAATGATCAACTAAATTTAGAAAGGAGTAAATGAAATGAGAAAAAAAGTAACTGTTATTGGGGCCGGAAATGTAGGCGCAACTATCGCTATGAGGATTGCTGAGAAAGAATTGGCGGATGTTGCATTGATTGATATCTTGGATGGTGTGCCGGCTGGAAAGGCACTTGATCTTACTGAGGCTGCTCCGATCGAGGCCCATGATTCAAAGATTACTGGTGTAACTAATGACTACTCTCTCGCAAAGGGGTCAGAAATAGTCATTGTAACAGCAGGTATTCCCAGAAAACCAGGAATGAGCAGGGATGATCTGCTTTCAACCAATGCAGGTATTATGAAATCAGTTATTAAGGAGATTGCAACTGTTGCACCTGATGCTATTCTCATTATTGTAAGCAATCCTTTAGATGCAATGTGCCATGTTGCCTTTGATACAAGTGGTTTTGATAAAAAAAGGGTCATTGGAATGGCAGGGGTACTGGATTCTGCGAGGTTCAGGGCATTTATTGCCATGGAGCTAAATGTTTCTGTTGAGAATACTCATGCCTTTGTTCTCGGTGCCCATGGGGATACCATGGTTCCTCTTCCCAGGTATTCTACGGTAGCAGGCATACCTATCACTGAGCTTATCTCGGCTGAAAGGATTGAGGCAATTATTGAAAGGACGAGAAATGGTGGGGGTGAGATTGTTGGTTTATTAAAAACAGGAAGTGCCTTTTATGCTCCTGCATCTGCGGCCACGGAAATGGCTGAGGCAATTTTAAAGGATAAAAAGAAGATCCTTCCCTGTGTTACCTACCTACAGGGTGAATATGGAATACATAATCTATTTATAGGTGTACCGGTAAAACTTGGTTCAACCGGGGCAGAGGAGATAGTGGAGATAAAACTTACAGATGAGGAGAATGAGGCCCTTCAGAGGTCGGCTCAGGCCGTTCAGGGGCTTGTAGATGACTTAAAGAGACTTGGCTAATTTTTTGGATAATAGAGATGAAAATAGTAAGAGAAAGTCTGATCGAAGGTGCTAAGAGGGCTCAAGGGCTTGCTATTATTATTGATGTGTTTAGGGCATTTACCGTGACTCCCATATTTTTTTATCTCGGAGCCCGAAAGGTAATCTTTGTGCGCAATCCTGAAGAGGCCTTTTCACTTAAAACGACTCATCGTGATATAGTCTTGGCAGGTGAGGTTAACGAGCAACTGATCCCTGGTTTTGATCTTGGAAATTCTCCATCTGAACTCATCAGGAATCCCAAGCGATTCCTTAAGGGAAAGATGGTAGTTCAAAGGACAACGGCTGGTGTTACCGGTGTCATAAGCGCACTTGCTCAAGCAGAGATAGTTATTCTTGGAAGTTATGTTATGGCGAAGGCTATATCCAGATATATACTTGCTCAAAATCCCCTTCCTGAGGTTGTAACAGTGGTAGCCATGGGAAGAAGAGGTATCACTAAGTCACCAGAGGATGAAGGATGTGCTGACTATTTAGAATATCTTCTGAAAGAAAGTAATTACGATCATCTTGAGATCTTAAAAAATATTATATTTAATGAAGCTGCTCAAAAATTTATAAGGGGAGATAAACCGTATCTTCCAAGGGAAGATCCCATTTTTTGTTTGCAAAGGGATCTCTTTGATTTTGTCTTGGTAGCAGTCAAAGAAGATGGTCTGGTGACGGTAACATCTAAAAAGTTATAAGTGAGCCCGCCCTGGTGCGACGTGATTTGAATATACGTTTGATTTTGATGTATCACCAATCCTGTTTTACCTTTGCTGAGTCAGGTTTTGCCAGGTCTGGGCCAGGGCTAAAATGCCTAAAGTGCCTAAAATTAATAGATCCATCCAATTTAACTTGAATTAAACGTTAACATGATTATATTCGATTTTTGGCATGGTTAACTCACGGTCCTGTCCCAGACCCGCCTGCCAACCGCTTGCCCCGATATAATCGGGGACAGGGATGGCGGGCAGGATTTAGACATTCTCAAAGAAAGGACATAATTTATGGATAAAGATTCAATAAATAAGGCGGATGTTTATGATGTTATTATTATAGGTGGTGGACCTGCAGGTTTGACCGCAGGGATATATACAACAAGGGCAAGGCTGTCCACGATATTGATTGAAAAATTAGGCATTGGTGGGCAGGCTTCTCTGACGGATAAGATAGAGAACTATCCTGGCTTCATCAACGGAATTTCAGGCGCAGAGCTCGTTCATAACATGGAAGAACAGGCCAAATCCTTTGGCACAAGGATAGCGAATGGAGAGATAAACCGAATCGAATTTAGTGAAGATAGCAATATCAAGAAGATTTTTGTAGATAACGATCCTGTGCCGTATCAATCTTTGTCCATAATTGTTGCCGCGGGCGAGGAGCAGAGGAAACTGGGAGTCCCGGGCGAGCTCGAGTTTACTGGCAAA
>Ga0233415_10000325_pt1 | contig 22980 bp, 21 predicted proteins | sample Na_anoxic_12_MG_FD_188631 | JGI IMG/M metagenome (GOLD analysis project Ga0233415, IMG submission 188631) | Seawater microbial communities from Saanich Inlet, British Columbia, Canada - Na_anoxic_12_MG | ecosystem: Environmental > Aquatic > Marine > Inlet | place: Canada: British Columbia... | reverse complement strand
CCAATTTCAAGTAAATGAGCGCGTTTCTGATTTTTTAAATAACAGAGGAATTAATAATTGTTACGAATACGAAGAAAACCAAGATAATTTACATTTGAAATGTTGGGTTTATAACGAACTGGTAAATGTAGATATTTCTATGTATAAAAATGAGGAACCACGATATATATAATCTTAATTATATATATATGCCGTCTCAACCAAAAAGAAAAACACTGAAAGAAACAGTAAAAAAGAACATAGCAAAACCTAAGAAAATCCTTAAATTCAAGTTTGACCACTTGTCACGAGCAGCACTTCGGGCAAATGCAGCAGCCTTGAAAGAATTAAAAAAAGTTGACACTTCCTCATCTCTGGCTGGGCATCCAAAATTAAATTTAAATCGTGTGTACGCCGCGCTGTCGCGATCTGACTCGAAAACAACGGGATTAGACAGTCCGTTAGATGATACGAAAGAATTCACAAACCATCCTACTGCACATGAAAGACATTCATACCCACCACCATCCTCTCCACAACCACCACCAGAAAAGGGCCACCAACAAGATAACTGCAAAAAAAGTCGGTGCTCATTAATGGGAGGTAAAAAAACACGCAAAAAAAGAAAACGACGCAGAAAAACACGTCGTAGGACAAAACGCCGCGTTAAAAAACACCGAAAAAGAAAAACACGTCGCAAAAGATAAAAATAATATTATATATTATAAAATGCCTTGTACTGCTTGTGGAAAAAGTGGATTATCTGTGAATGTTACCAAACCCAAATCTATGATATTGGGTGTGCAAAACATAACAAGAAGAACCGTGCGAACAGTTCAAAGACCAAGAGTTTTAATATCAAACCAATCAACTGGTAAGCGTGCATTCATTTTGGGTCGTTAAATATACATACCAAAGGGCACATTACTGGTTTCACCTAATTTAATTAATTTATTAATAACTTCAGGCGTCACAGTAAATGGGAATGTTACATTGATTGTATTTTCTTCTTCAAACAATTTGCTATCGGGTTTCATCAATCTATATAAATTAAGCTTTGTATAAATAATTTCTAGACAACGCTTAAGATTTCTCACGCCTTTCTCTTTATCTGTGAACCCATCAATAATCTTAATAAGTGCTTCATCTGTGATAGTAATATCCTCACTTTTGAAATTAACATTTTTCTCAATTTTTGGTATTAAATACTTTTTAGCAATAATTATCTTTTCTTTAGTAACATAACCTGCTGTATGAATTCTATACATTCTATCTTTTAAAACAGGATTGACTTTACTCTCATCATTATAACTGAATATAAATAATGATTTACTAAGATCAAAATCCATATTGGCAAAATATTTATCATGAAAACAATTATTTTGGGTTGTATCCGTCAAATGGGTAAGAATACCAGTTATTTCTTCGCCTTTTGGGGTTTCTGAAATTTTATCCAATTCATCGAAATAAATCACCGGGTTCATACATTTACTCTGAATCAAAATATTTACAATTTTACCCCAAGTACTACCCTCATAAGTATATCCGTGTCCTTCAAGAAAACTGCTATCGGTTGCACCACCAAGAGCCAGAAATGCAAAAGGTCTTTGAAGTATTTTACTAATACCTTCTTTGATTAAAGTCGTTTTTCCAGTACCAGGTGGACCTTTGATAGCAATAGCTGTTCCAATAGAATTAGGATTACTTATCCAATTGCCTACTAATTGTAGAATCTGCATTTTAGCATCATCCAAACCATATACACATTCATCCAAAACCTTTTTGGCATTTTCCATAAATGCATTACATTTCTCCATACCATCATCGATAGTTAATGGCAATTGTTTTGTTTTTCCAAATGGAATAGACATAAATGCATCTACCCATTGTTTAATTTTATAATATTCTCCTGAGCCCGGGTCCATATAATTAAGAACGTTGATTTTTTTAAGTGCAGCAGCTTGATAACAGGCTGGCATATCGGAATCTAAAAGTTGTAATCGGTAGGGTTTTTCTACACTAGACAATTTATTGACTTCTTTTAGTCGTCTTATTATTTTTTTTTGAGCATCGATGTCCATATCTTTAAAATATTTAAAATCATTCATAATATTTGGCGCACGCAACAATTTACGCAATGTAGACACATTTTTTGATTTAAGCTTTGTTTCTCGCTTTTTTTGTTCTTTTGTTTGTTTTCGTTTAAAAGCTTGTGACATTTTATCCAATTTTGCTATCATTGCATCACTACCTTTTGATTTGCGACATTTTATTAATTCTTGTAATTCAACTAAAATTTCCGAATCTTCAACTTGTCCTTTTTCATCTATCGCGGTAATATATTTTCCTTTAATATTCTCTTGAAGAGCCCATTCCTCGTCATCTTTATCTTCTGTTTTTTCTAATTCGATATTATATAAACTATATGCTGGATTATTACCCACTTCAACTATCGTTTTAATTTCACCAACATAAGCTTTATCCCAATCTTTGTAATAAACACTGACTTTCTGATTTTTCTTGAATTGCATATATTTGGTAGTTTCTTTTTTGGATTTTTCTGAAGTTTCTGTACATTTTTCATCTTCTTCCTCCTCATCTTCTTCAGAAGTTTCTTCCTCCTCCTCCTCCTCATCAGGCTGCCCAACTGTAAATATAATGTTAAATTTCATATTTTGACGTAACATATCCTGTATCTCGTTATCATCCATTTTCTCGTCTTCATCACACAAATCTTCACATAACATTCGTGCTTCTTCTTTACGCATTATTTCCTCGAATTCCTCTTCATCTTCGCTTGATTCTTCTACAATTTTCTTTTTTTTCCTTTTAGTCTTTTTCGATTTCTTTTTGTTTTGTTTAATATCAGCTGCAGTTATTTTTTTATTTTTTTTTCGAGATGTTAATGACTTTGATTTTTTCTTTTTCTTTTTTTCCAACATTTCATCTATCTTCTCCAATTGCCGAACTCTCTCCTGTCCACTTTTAGATGGAAATATTTTTTGAACGAATTTTTGAAATTCCCTGGCATTAAAATCTTCTTTGTTTTCTTCTTCTTCTGAAGAAGAATCAGTTTCTTCTTCTACTAAAATATCCATTTCTTCCTCTGGATCATAATCACTATCACTATCGGTATCAGATGCCAGAGGTTTTTCCTTGATTTTTTTATTTTTTTCTGTTTTATCCTTTGTAGATTGTCTAAATTTATATCCTTTTTTAGGAGATTTAGCTAAACGATCGATGATGTCAGATTTATCCATTATGAAGTATTGTGTGATAATTTTTAAATCCTCTTTGCAAATATCAATTTTTTTATTGTTCGAAAACTTAAAATAAATAAATTGAAAAACAATCTAAATATTCTAAGCGTAGTATAAGGAATGGCTCAATCGAAATCAAAGACAACCCCGTCTAGAATTATAGGAATACAATTTAGTATATTATCTCCAGAAGAAATTCGGAAAAGTTCAGTGGCAAATATTGTTTCCAGAGATACATATGTAAATAATAAACCTGTAATAGGTGGTTTGTTTGACCCTCGAATGGGTGTACTAGATCCGGGTTTGATTTGTCCAACAGATGGTCTAAATTATATGAATACGCCTGGATATTTTGGACATATAGAACTAGCTAGACCTATATTTTACATTCAATATATTCATACTATTGTAAAAATTCTACGATGTGTATGTATTAAATGCAGTAAATTATTGATAGACAAAACAAAATATAACTACTTGCAAAGGTTATCTTCAAAAAAACGATGGGATAAAATTTTCAAACTAGGCTCAAAAGTAGTAAGATGTGGCGACGAAACCTGTGATGGTTGTGGTACCAAACAACCTCGTAAAATTACGAAGGAAGGGTTAGCAACTCTTATTGCTGAATGGGACAATATTGAAGGTATTGAGAACAGTGAAGGACATAAAAAAGATAAATTAACCATGCGATTAACACCCGAAATCGTTCTCAAAATATTTAGGCGCATATCTGATGAAGATGTTTCATTTATGGGATTTAGTGCTTTGTGGTCAAGACCAGACTGGATGATATGTCAAGTATTGGCTATACCGCCACCAGCAGTACGACCTTCAGTAAAACATGATGCGCAACAACGCTCAGAAGATGATATATCTCATATCATAGTTAATATTGTAAAAGCCAACAAAACTCTACAGGAAAAACTAGAAAGTAATGCCACGGCAAAGGTGATTGATGATTGGACAATGGTATTGCAATATTATGTGGCAACAATGGTGGATAATAAAATTCCCGGTGTAGCATCCGTTGCACAACGCTCGGGTAGACCATTAAAATCGATTAAAGAAAGATTGGTTGGTAAACCAGGTCGTGTTCGGGGCAACCTCATGGGTAAAAGGGTTGACTACTCGGCAAGGTCAGTTATTACCCCTGATGCCAACATAGGAATATCAGAATTGGGTATTCCGCTTAAAGTGGCGAAAAATATTACTTTCCCCGAAGTTGTAAATAAAAGAAACAAGAGTTTCCTCACTCAATTAATGTTGAATGGGCCCGATGTATATCCTGGTGCAAAAATTTTAGAAAGAAAAGCGGGTGATTCGATTTCACTTAGATATGTAGATAGAAACTCCATTGAATTACAGTTTGGAGATTTGGTACATCGACATCTTTTAGACGGAGATCCCATACTGTTTAATAGGCAACCCACTCTTCATAGAATGAGTATGATGTGTCATTTCGCAAAAATTCTAAAAGTAGGAGATACTTTTCGTTTAAATGTAGCTGACACAAAACCATATAATGCTGATTTTGATGGAGATGAAATGAATTTGCATGGTCCACAAGATTATGAAAGTGCAGCTGAATTGACATATCTGGCAGCGGTTGCAAGACAAATTATTTCACCAGCCAATAACTCACCTATTATTGGAATCTTCCAAGACTCATTGTTAGGGGCATTTCGATTTACCCGTGAAAATACTGACTTCGATACCCGTACAGCCATGAATTTATTAATGGCTTACGATAAAATTAATACAAAGATTTTCAAAAATCCCAATAAAAGAATCAATAGTTTCCAACTCCTAACAGAAATTATGCCACCATTATCAGCACATTTCCATAATGGACAGTATGATGAAACGGAAGATAAAAAAGTTTCAAATAATATTATTGAAATTGTAAATGGTAAATATGTAAGAGGTCAACTAGACAAAAAAGCTTTGGGCGCAGGTTCGAAAGGTTTATTACATAGTATATTCAATGATTTCAATTATAGAGAGTGTGGCGATTTTATAGATAATTTACAAAATTTAATCACTGAGTATATGAAATTAAGCGCATATAGTGTGGGTATTAGTGATTTAATAGCCGATGCTATAACAAATCAAAAAATATCTAATGCAATGATTAAAAAAAAACAAGAAGTAAAAAATCTGATTGATCAAACGCATTTGGGTACATTTGAAAATAATACAGGGAAAACCAATGAAGTAGAATTTGAATCCAAGGTAAATTCAATATTGAAAAATGCGGCGGATGAAGCTGGTAAAATTGGAAGAAAAAGTTTGACAGCAGATAATCGTTTTATTGTGATGGTCAATGCTGGGAGTAAAGGTAGTACTTTAAATATTGCTCAGATGATTTCGTGTTTAGGACAGCAGAATGTAGATGGAAAAAGAATTCCTTATGGTTTTCAGGATAGAACTTTGCCGCATTATACAAAATATAATGACTCGCCAGAAGCACGCGGATTTGTAGAATCCTCATTCATTCAAGGTTTAACCCCCACAGAGCTTTATTTCCATGCTATGGGTGGTAGAACTGGCTTAATTGATACTGCGGTTAAAACCAGTACTACTGGTTATATTCAAAGAAGACTCATTAAAGGATTAGAAGATTTGCGCGTTGCTTATGATATGACGGTTAGAAATAATAAAAATAAAATTATTCAATTTGCCTATGGTGACGACAATATAGATCCTACTAAAGTGGAAATGCAAAATCTCCCGTTACCTACAGCAACACGCGAAGATATTTATGCGCATTTTCAAATGCCTTTGGATGATTCAAGCGATGCTATTATCACAACAAATTATACCAAAGCCGCTATTAAACGAGTTAAAAAACAAAAGTCTAAATTAATAAAAAAAACGAATGAAATGATAACTTTTATGATTGAAGCGCGAGAAGCAGTTGTGGAAAATGTATTTAAATTCTTGGATGAAACACAAATAAATATTCCTGTACATTTCCGTCGCATTATTAATAATATTCATAATCAGCTAAGTATCCAATCCAATTCATTGGTTAACATAACGCCAATAGAGTTATATGAGATGCTAGATGAAGCTTTTGATAAACTATCCAGAAATTACTATGCGGCACCTACAGAATTATTTAAAATTGCCTATTATTATTATCTTTCACCCAAAACTTTGTTAACAGTAAAGCGTTTCAATAGAAAAGCTATCATAATTTTATTAGAAACTATTATTACAAATTATCAAAAAGCTATTGTTCATCCAGGAGAAATGGTGGGCATGATAGCTGCACAATCAATCGGTGAACCCACAACACAAATGACATTAAATACATTTCACTTTGCTGGTGTAGCTAGTAAATCAAATGCTACGCGTGGTGTGCCCAGAGTTGAAGAAATTTTATCTCTTTCTGAAAATCCTAAAAAACCATCCGTTACTATTCATCTTAAAGAAAATGAGCGAGACAACATCGAAAAAGCACAAGAACTCAAATATACATTAGAATATACAAGTTTGCGAGATGTTGTTGATTCTGTAAGTATTTGTTTTGATCCAGATGATATGACTACTTTAATAGCTGATGATAAAGTATTGTTGGCTGAATATAATGCCTTTCAGAATTTGGTAGAAGAATGTCAAGAAAACGATTTTGATGATACTGAATCAGATGCAAAATCTAAATGGATTATTCGAATGGAACTAAACAAAGAAGCAATGTTGGACAAACATATTTCAATGGACGATATTCATTTTGCAGTGTCTAATAGTTATACTGCTGACATTAACTGTGTATATGCTGATATGAACTCTGATAATCTTATATTTAGAATTCGACTTACAGAGAGCAATAGTGCCAGTAAAAAAAAGTCTTTAGACCAATCTGACGAAATTTATAAATTAAAGAATTTTCAAAACAATTTGCTCAATAATATTATTTTAAGGGGTATTAAACATATACCAAAAGTTCTTTTGAGAAAAGTTGTAAACGAAGTTATTGTTGATGATGCTAATTATGTCCAAAAAGACGGATGGGTACTTGATACAGTTGGAACCAACTTGCGCGATGTTCTCACTCTATCGTCTATTAATAGTAATAAAACTACCAGCAATGATATTCAAGAAACTTATAGGACATTGGGTCTTGAAGCTGCCAGGCAATCAATATTCAATGAACTTTCAGAAGCGATGGACCACGCGGGTGTTTATATTAATTACCATCACTTATCCATTTTGTGTGATCGAATGGCAGCAACTTGTAAAATGGTTTCCATCTTCAGACACGGCATTAACAATGATAATATTGGGCCTATTGCAAAAGCTTCTTTTGAGGAGACGCCCGAAATGTTCCTGAGAGCTGCTCGTCACGCTGAGTTAGACCCAATGACTGGGGTATCGGCAAATATTATGTGTGGACAAGAGGGTTACTTTGGTACAGGATGTTTCCAAGTAATGTTAGATATAAATAAGATGAAAGGAAATAAACTCTTAGAGAAGGATATTGATATACAAGCATTAATGTCGGCGGAAAATACAAGCAACCCTTGCTCCTTGCAAAATATTCAAATTAGTAATACCGCAGAATTCATTGGGGGAAAAGATACAGGTGGTGTTGACGATGAATATGATCCTGGCTTTTAAATAAAATATAAATTATTATTAATGGCTATACTAACTTATATTTTACGACGTGTGGTTGAAAATAGTAAATATCCTATTTTTAATGTTTGCCCCATGTATTTCTTTTCAGATATCCCTAATAAATTTAAAAATATCCAAAAAGAAATAATAGAAAATGATTTTTTTGAAGAAAAACAAAAAAAAGTTTATTTGGAATTATTCTCAAAAGCACAAAAACACTATTATTCTTTTTCAAAATTAGCAAAGATTTGGAAAACCAATAAATATTCATACTACAACAATGATGTAGACTTATGTTTAAAACCTCTGTCATTGTATCCAGAGTCTCAAAAGGTTACATTAATACATTTTAAAAAGAAATATGTGTTTCGTTTAACCGATTTTATGAATATTTGGTTAAGAGGTTTGACAAAAAACAAGGGTTTATCTCCAGACCCACGATATCCAGTTAATCCATATGTAAATAAACCCTTTAGGAAACATCATTTATATGTTGTATATTTCAAGTTATTAGATTCATCATTTATGATTCCATTGCTTATTCAAAATTTTTATCAGTTAAGTTTTAATATTACCAAATTTGAATTGGTAAATTATCCAACACTAAAAGACTTTGCTATTAATAATTATTTACAAGAAGAAGATGATTTTACACTATTCTTAGATATAATACATATGGTAGAAACATTTAAAATAGAGTTAGATTATGCTTATATAGACTCCAGAATGCCCCGCACTCCAATGAAAGACATATTAATTACAATGAATCCTTTTTTGAAAGATTTTCTAATGGGTGCGTTATCTTGCAACCCATTAACGCGCGAATTATCTAGATCGTCTGCATTAAATGGTTTAAGATGTTTCTTTAATAGATTCCCTTTATATGGTACATTACAATATCATGGTGTATCATGCTCCGAAACCCCCTTTGTAGAAGAGTATGGTGAAACAGATATTGAAATGTCAAATGAATCATCAGCTAGTGAATTATCAGATAGTGAATTATAATATTTTATTTATATAATGAAGGAAGTAGAGCCAGGAGATTTAGTGGTAGGAAAAACCTATTTTGCAACAAATTTATCAACCGATAGGAGAGCAAGTAATCTTGTAAGAAATAAAAGATATATAGTTACTGTTAGTGGAAAAAAAGATGCTCCATCTGGTCCACTGTTCGATAGGTCAAAAATGCCTTTAGACCTATATTTAACAAACATAAAAGAAATTCAAGGGAAAGGTGAAGGAAAAGGATGGGATGAAATACTAGTAATGATGCATGAGCATCCTGATTGGTGGAATATGACAGACATAACAGATGTTCCAAAATTTTATGAAAAAGAAGTAACACCCATTGGCGTGAGCCACGTGGTCGAAAGCAAAGAAGAAAAAAAAAAAGAATTGAAAAAATCTACAGATGATATATTATTAAATACACCAAGAGATACACTTGGTCAAAGTAAAGACAAGCTCGCGAGGCTTCGTGTACCAGAAGATGTCAGTAAATTCATGGGGTCATTTGGAGGAAGAAAACCAAAACGAAAGACGCACCGTAGAAAACGCAGTAAGACGCGCCGTAGAAAACGCAGTAAGACGCACCGTAGAAAACGCAGTAAGACGCGTAGAAAAAGAAAATCTCGTAGAAAGCGTCGTAAATCAAGGAGTAGACGGAAATAAGTTTTATTTAGCACGTGCTCTCATCTTACGGCGTTTTCTTTGTAACCTTCTAGTACGTTTCTTTTTCCATTTCCATCGCATTTTCGCTGTTGATTTCTTGAAAGGACAACCATGACTCATTATATAAAGACAATAACATTATATCTTTATGTAATTATTTATAAACCACGCCTGTCATCGCTACCTGAGTTAGAGCACCCTCGCCACCAGTGCCTCCTCGTTTTTTCCTGCTACCACCATCCATTTTTGTCGGTCCGTGTGCATAATCCAGGGTCCCACCTCTTCTTCGGCGAGAATGTCTTCTTCGGCGAGAATGTCTTCTTCGGCGAGAATGTCTTCTTCTACGAGTCCGTCTTTTTTTACTTCTCCGACGACGAGTACGTCTGCGTTTAGTTCTCTTTTTTCGGCGGGTTCGTATTTTTCGTTTTGTTTTTCTTTTGCCACCAAACCACTTGCGGGTTCTTCTCCACGGCCGATTAGTATCTCTGGTGGCAGTTGCTACCTTCTTCGCGTCCTTTACTTCAACTTTCTTTTTTGGATATAAGTGTTGGGCAAAAGTTGATAAAAAGGCATCGGATGATACACCTGCTTCCTTTCTAGCTTTTTGCACTTCTGCGTGGCGCTGTTGTAGTGGAGTCAACGACATATTTTTTATTGTGTCTTCGTTATCTTTTTTTTCTTTTTCTAAAGCGACTTTTGTGGAATTCAATGACTTTTTGAGCTCATTATCATCCATTTTGGAAATATCGTCTTTTATCTGTTCAATTATTTCTGCATCACTCTTAATCTTTCTTTTTAATTTTATTATTCTTTCCTTCCTTTCTTCTTCTGCTGCAGTTGAGGAAGATGTAGATGTTTTGCTCTCTGTTTCACCTGACATATATATATTACCTAAATATTTTAGTTTATGACTTAACTTAACATTTTCCTTTCTTCCTTTTCCTCCGAGTATGTCTTCTACGAGAGCGTCTTTTTGTACGCCTCTTTCTGGTTCTCTTTTTTCGGCGGATTCGTCTTTTACTGCTGCGACGTCTTCTTCGTGTGCTGCTTTTCCTACCACCGCCATTCAGAATTTTTAATGTAATTTTTGGCCATTGTTTACCACCACCAATACCAAGATCTGATAAAGTTGCATTATCTTGGGTTATTAGAGTGTTGGTTTGGTTATTTGTCAATGTATAATTTATTCCAGCCCTCAACCCAGCATTCCGCAACGCCGTAGTAAAAACATTATTCGCATTTATAATACCTTTTAAAGTTTGAATTGTCGATAAATTATTAAAAACTCTTTGTTCGTTTACCATCATTGGTAAATGTAAAACTATATTTAGTTGTGGAATCTGTATTGTAACACCTGACATATATATTACCTAAATATTTTAGTTAATATAATTGTTAGAATATTGCGATTGACGACCTTTATTTACGTCCTTTTCCACCTCTACGGGTGCGTTTTCCTCCGCGCTTAGCATGTCTGCGTCTCAAAATAGCATTTGCATCACGAGCTACTCTAGTGTATGTGCGGCGTCTCATACTTGGGCGACTCTTGCCTTTGTAGCGGGATCGTTTTTTACCCCATTGTTTTGCTCTAACATAAGCTGCGTAAACTCCTTTGGTGTTGACACGACAAGTTCCTTTGGTGCAAATTGGGAAACTTGGGTGAGGGCGTTTAGCTGGGCCTAAAAAACATTTGCGACCACATTTTTTATACATAACCGTGCGTTGATGACCTTTGGGTTGTTGCTTGCCCCAGCCGGCCCAAGGAACGCGCTTGCGAGTTTTTCTTCCTCCTTTTCTACGTGGCATTATATATTATAATTATATTAAATTACCAACAAAAACAGCTTTTTTTTTGAGGACCATTTAACGCATTCCACTGTTTAATTGTATAATTATTGCTCATAGATAAATTACAACGCGCGCAAATTGGCTTCAAATTAGAAATATCTAAAGTCCCACCTTCACTTTCGGGCTTATCGTGGCCAACATGAAAATCAAATACACTAATATCATTTTTACACCAATTAATATAGCATTTTTCTTTAAAAGTCTCTCCAAATATTTGAATCCAACACTGTTCTCTAATAGCTTTTGGTATAGTAGATTTTTTATATTTCCCTTTTTTCTTGTTTTTTGTATTTTTTCGACCAGTTCTTCTAGGCATTTAAGATTATATATTAATATTTCTTTAATATATATGCATAAAACTTCCAAAAAAGTTGTAGTATTTGATTTAGATGAAACAATAGGACATTTTGAAGAATTGGGTCGTTTCATAGATGGTTTATCAGCGCTACATGAAAACAAACAATTTATCCATTCATATCATAAAGACGCATTTGAACATATTACTCAAAAACATTTTAACGAAATCTTAGATTTATATCCAGAATTTTTAAGACCAAAAATACTAAAAATATTTAAAACACTAGTCAAACTTAAAAAGAAGGATAAAAATTTGAAGGTGGCAATTTATACAAATAATATGGGACCGCGTAGTTGGACATTATATATCAAAAGATATATCGAAAATAAACTTGGTAATAAATTATTTGATAAAACGATTACTGGATATAGACCGCGCGAAAAAGGTAATTGTCGCACAACACATAGTAAAACCCATAAAGATCTTATTAAATGTATGAAATTGCAAGATAATACACCAATCGTTTTTTTCGATGATCAATATCATCCAAAGATGAAACATAATAATATACATTATGTGCATCTTTATCCATATACCAGAAGTATCAAATTTTTAGATATGATTAAACGATTTATGAAAGCAAATGATAAAGGAAATTTTGGAAAATCGTTTAAATTTGCTCCCAGTTTATCTGACACTCAATTTACAACAACAATGTATAAAATTTTAGAAAAACTAGGAAGGCAACACGTCACATATCAAGCAACCAAAACGACACTTAGTAAAAAAGATATTGAAGAAACAAAGCGAATGCAACTTGCTATAAAACATTTTATAGGGAAAAAGAGCAGAAAAAGGAAGAAGAAGAAAAAAAGAAAAACTAGGCGACGACTTTCTTAACTACAGGAACTTTTTGCAATAATGATTTTAAAGAACTAGATAATAATAACATAATTCCTGCTTCAAATATTATCTTTTTATGGTGACCAGAAATGGCTCTTTCATGCCAAGGATTACATAAATACATTAATACTCCCCCTACAAAAATCTTAAATATATCATCAGCCTTCTCTAAATAATGTGGTGCACTATTCCACAAGCCTAGAATAGTAACTATGTATAATATCCAAAAACCAATCCTTCCTATATCATATATTCGTTCGTATAGTTTCATTTATAGTAAAATTAGATAATTACTTTGACAAACACCAAACCAAAACTTTTTGATTCGTATTATCTATCCAATGTTCACCAACCCCTAAACATTCACTACACTCTTCATACAGTCCTCTAAATAATTTTAATTCACAATAACAACAAGTTTTTATTGTGGTTTCTTTACAGTGTTGACATAAATCAATTCCATTTTTTTTATAATCCCCACCCTTTGCAAGAAGAACATACATTTTTTCTATATTTTGGCATTTGTAATATTACTATTTAAAAAATATAATATAATGTATCTTATATGGATTTTTATATGTACAAATCGTCCTGTCCCCGATGGTGGGCTATTCAGAATGATATTCGTCATATAGTAGTTGCAAAAGACACAAAGGAAGAAGATGTTAAAGAACAAGCAAAGCAAACAGCAAACACTTTTACTGGATCTAAAACATGCGACATTCAACTAATTCAAAAATATCATATGATTATACAACCTAAAAAAAGTTATGCAGCACTCACTCACTTAACATTCCACGGTCAAAACGCGCCATATGTAGTATCTTCCTCCGCGGAAAATAAAAATGATATCTAAAATATATGGATAACTCTTATAATTGTGTAATATGTTTAAAAGATTTAGATATGGATAATGGTGTATTGACACCTTGTAACCACCGTTATCATTCTGAATGTTTTTTCAAATGGATTTTTAAAAAAAGAACCTGTCCATTATGTCGTAAAGAATTAATTGTCAAACCCGATGTAGAAGAACGTGCATCTTTATATGAATTGCGCCGCCAAATAGACTGGGAAAGCTCATTATATAACACCTTGCGCAATAATGTGGATACTTTGGATAATCATATTTTAACAAAAAAAAAAGAATTAGAAAATTTGAATTCACAGGTCCATGCGAGACAAAATCAACTAGTAACAATTATTGATCGTTATAAACAATTTATGCAAAGAAACCAACGGAGGCGTAGACGTGGTTTATTGTTTTAAAAATAAATTAAATAAAAATAATCACAATATAATATTAGTGATGAATTTATCTATAATAACAAATTATAATTACCCGGCATTACTGTTTCTAGGTGGGATGTGTAAAATTATTCAAAAATCATATCCAAGAGTGGATACATATCTACAACGATTTGAAAAATATAATAATCTTTCTTTAGAAAGAAGAAGGTATATTATAAAAAATTTTATTAAATCTTTTTTACTATTTGCATTATCTGTTGGATTATTTAAACCGTTGGTTTGGCCGGCAATAAGATATAATCAGTGGAATAGTAAACTCATTCATATAACAGGTGCTATATATACTTCAAATGATATTATGGGATTGGTGATGGTTGACAATTTACCCGATAGTACCAAAATGCACCATATTATCACTACGACATTATGTCTAACTTGTTTTGGTCTCGATTTTCAAACATCACATTTGGGAAAAATGATGTTTGTTTACACTTTTGCATCTTGTCAAGCTTATTTGGTAAATTTTTATTTGGGAGCGCGTCTTTTAACAGAAAAAGCCAAATTAGAAATGGTGCGCATTGCTTCCAGGAATATATATTTTGTATGCTGTTTGTTTAATTGGGGTTGGCATATTTTGTGGGTATTAAATAATTATAGTATTGTGAATACCGGCCATTTAATGTATTTCATATTACTATTTTGGATTATAAAAGATGACATTATACTATTATCATGGTTAAATAATACAATGATTAAATTTAATTAACGACGACGCCTAGTTCTTTTTCTTCTTCTTTTTTTCGTCTTTTTTCTTTTTCTCCGTCTTCGTCGTTTGGTTTTTCTTTTTCCACCGGTCATCGTTTTTTTCATAGATTCAAATGATTGAATTGATTCTGGCAGTAATGTTAAATTTCTATCTTGATTAATTAATGCAATAAAGTTTTCAAAATGAATGCCTCCTAATATAACTACAACCAAATTAGGAGGATCGGGACGACTAATTCTCCTATTAATTGCCTGTAATAAATTCATATCTCTAATACTATTCATAACTCTCATTAAAGGAGGAGCAGTCATCGACTGTGGCGTATATAATTCTTGAAAACGATGAATATTATTTTCTTTAAGTGCAGCAATTGTCTCTGATAATTGCTGAGCAAGTTCAGTATAACTTGGTTTGTTTTCTATTAATAATATTTCATTAAATGATTCGAATAGTGCAATTAATATTTGAATATAATTCTGTGGATTAGTAAATTTTAATTTTAATCCACCTGTTGTTAAATGACTTAGTAATGTTATACATTTATCTATACTTTTAGCAATTAATGCTGAGCTACTTCCTACGCCAACTCCTAAGTTTTGTTTTGCTTCATTTAATTTATCAATTATGAATGAAAATCCTGCTGTATAGTAATTTTCAGCATCCCTAATTCCATGAGAAGTCATCATTTTTCTATATGAGATCTCATTTGGAAATCGCAAAAGATTAGTTACATTTGCAAATAATGCTGATAATGAATTTACTATATAATCCGGATTTGAAGGTAAAGTAGTAATATTTTTCAGATAGTCTCCGTTTATCTGTTTATTATCTAGTTCTTCGACAATAATATTTTTTTCCATATAATCTACCATTTTCTTTACTTGTCGGGTTTTGTCAGGCATTGCTTGTATACTCTGTTTCATTTGTATCATCATCACCTCAATACAAGGATTAATTGAGTTACCTTCATTAACAACTAGTATACGAACTGCACCTTGCCCTTGGTTTCGAATACTTTGAATTGCTGTTTGCATTAACAAACTATTTGAGCGCATACAGGCTACATTATGATGTTGTTCAGCAAGAAGCAATACTGGTATTGAACCAGAACTTACAGTTGAAGGTGCTGCACTTTTTCCGCGGGATGAACTTGTAGCAGACTTTTTCTTTGGACAACTCACACAACTTTGTTTGTGATTTTTCCAGTCTTGTCCTTGACATACTTTAGAACAATAATAAACCTCTTTGCAGCGGGAACATTTTGACATTTTTTGACCTTTTTCTAATAATTCAGTTTTAAGCTTGTTGCATTTTGCACATGATATTGTACTCATTTACTATAACAAGAGAGAATATAATTTAATATAAATTGAAATATCTTAAAACTATCCTTTCTAGTTTATTAAATGACTAAACTAGTAATCGTCGAATCTCCCGCCAAATGCAAGAAGATTGAGAGTTATCTTGGCCCAGGATACAAATGCATTGCCAGTTTCGGACACATTAGAGAACTCGCCGATGGTTTAAAAGGAATTGATATTAAAAACGACTTCAAACCCACTTTCCGATTATCGCCTAGTAAAAGCAAATACATCAAACCCCTTAGAGCCGCAATAAATAAGGCCGACGAGGTTATTCTTGCGACAGACGATGATAGAGAGGGTGAAGCTATTGCGTGGCATATTTGCAAAGCCTTTAATTTACCTGTAAGTACGACACCGAGAATCATATTTCATGAAATAACCAAATCAGCAATTAAAAAAGCGGTTCAGAATCCAACGGTTGTTGATATGAATAAAGTGAACGCACAACAAGCTCGGCAAATATTAGATTGTCTCGTTGGATTTACTATTTCTCCTATTTTATGGGCGAATATCAGTAGAAAAAGTGGTTTATCCGCTGGCAGATGCCAAACACCAGCATTGCGACTTATTTATGATAATCAACAAGAGATTAATAATGCGCCAGGCAGAATTGCGTATGATACAACCGGTTATTTTACAGATAAAAATTTAGATTTTAAACTTAATCACCACCATAAAAATGAAGTTGAAATGGGCAATTTTCTAGAAAGTAGTGTTGATTTTGAGCATATTTATACTTGTGCAAAACCTGTTAATAAAAAAAAGCAACCTCCTATGCCATTCACAACTAGTGCTCTTCAACAAAAAGCATCGAATATTTTAAACTTCTCTCCAAAACGGACGATGACAACAGCTCAAAAACTATATGAGCAAGGCTTCATTACATATATGAGAACTGATAGTCGTACTTATAGTAAAGAGTTCATTGGAAAAGCAAAGAAATTCATCAAAGATAAATGGTCAAGTAAATATGTTAATGATAATATTGACGCATTGAGTCTACGAAATGGTGCGAAGAAAAATACAAAGAAAAATACAAAAGACGATAATGCGCAAGAAGCACACGAGGCTATTAGACCAACAGACGTAACACGAGAGAAACTCTCTTCAAATATCGATCCATCACAACAGCGATTATATGATTTAATATGGTCAAATACAGTGGAAAGTTGTATGTCACCGGCTGAATATAATCTTTTATCAGCGAAAATTACCGCTCCAGAAAAACATTGGTATAAGTATTCTGAGGAACTGATTACATTTCCTGGTTGGTTAATTGTTAGAGGTTATGAAAAAGAGAATTCAATATACGATTGGATGTTGAAATCAGAACAAAATAAAATAGTCAAGTATTCAAAAATTCAAAGTAAAATGACATTGAAGGATCTTAAAACACATTACACGGAGGCAAGATTGGTACAACAGATGGAAAAAGTAGGAATTGGAAGACCATCAACATTTTCATCGCTTGTTGCAAAAATCCAAGATAGAGGATACGTTAAAAAAGGAAATGTTAAAGGCAAACCATTAAAGTGTGTGGATTTTACATTGGATGACGAAACATTGGTTGAAATGGACAATACTAGAATATTTGGGGAAGAAAAAAATAAATTAGTTATTGAACCAACTGGTACAATTGTAATAGAATTCTTAATTAAAAAGTTTGATCCGTTATTCGTTTATCCTTATACAAAAAATATGGAAGATACATTGGATGAAATTGCAAAGGGTGGTAAGTTATGGCATTCACTGTGTCAGACTTGTTATGATGAAATGAAAAATTTATCTGGGACAATTAAGAAAAATAATAGAGAACACATTCAAATTGATAAGGATCACGTGTATATGATAGCAAAATATGGTCCAGTTGTTAAGTATGAAAAAGATGGAGAGACTAAATTTAAATCAGCAAAGAAGGATTTAGATATAGAGAAATTGAAACGGGGCGAATATACATTGGAAGAAATCATAGAACCAAAACCATCTTTTACAGGCAAACGACTGGGTTCATATAAGAACCAAGACGTAATATTGAAAAAGGGGAAATATGGTTTATACATTGTGTGCGGAGATAATAAGTATTCATTAAAGAATGTTGTGCGGAAATCGGAAGACAATATTCAGTTAGAAGATGTATTGGATATTTTACTGGGCAAAAAGTCGAGCAATCCAAAAATGTTACAGATAATAACAGAATCACTATCGATAAGAAAAGGTAAATACGGACCGTATATATTTTATAAAACAAGTACAATGAAAAAGCCTAGATTCTTAAAACTACCAAAAGATAGAGAATGGAAATCAATGCAAAAACCGGAAATACTTGGTTGGTGTAAAGAAGAGTATGGTATTTAGAGACAGTATAACGGTGGTACTCTAACTAACATAGCGCGAAGTTGCTCGTCTCTTAACATATTGAATTCCAATGTAAATGTAAAAGGCAAACACTTAAAATCGACTAATCGTCCATCATGATATCGGAATTTAAATCTTAGTCTGTCTATCCTCTCAATAGGCGGATTGTAGTGTGATATATTAGCTATAAATGCTCGAGTAGAGTCGTATATTTGCGAATATGGCAAACATCTAACAGGTATTTTAGCAAAAGCACATTTAACCTTCCCTGCATAATCATTATTAAACCATCCTCCGGTATTTTCTGAATAAGGTTCGATTTCATCCATGCTATTATATTTTTCAACTTGCATATAAATATAATCATCCCCCATTATGTCTAAATTACATATTCCACTTGGGTCTAAAGGATTTGCACTTAAATCGTCTAAATTTACGATTTGATTACCACCCGATGCATCCAACCATTCATTCCCACTCCCATCTTCCGTTTCGTAATCAAAACCAAATGGTGGACCCAGAGTAATCCCGAACCACGGATTTGCTGGTGTTAAGGTAGTACTATATCCCCGTTTCTTATAACCTAAATAGGCTGGTAGACCCCATCTTGTATAATGATTCCAAACATCAACTTGATTGCAACTTTTTTCATAAACCAATTGTTTATCAAAATTTAAAACAAACTTGTCTTGGAGATTTCCAAACCAAAACTTATTTGTTACAGCATTCCATCTACATCTAAAATTATTATAATTTGATGGTGGTCCTGAAGCAGCTACAGCTTTATTCATTTTTGTTTGAATCTCCACCGCCAGTTGATCTGGTGTATAAGATCCTTCGTCTATAGTTATGGTGAGGTGAAGGGCTGTATTAAAAGTAAAATTCAATTTCGTATTTTGATATTCATGACTAAATACATATTGGTTACTTGGGAGTGAAACATTAAGAAGGCGCATAGATTGTATTTTTTGCAAAGATTGTGGAAGGTCAATTTCAAAATAATTGCTATTTGGCCATTTTTTGATATCACGATCGAAAGAATGAACGGAAACTAACTTTCTGTCTAAAACGTATGTTTGTTCTCTAGGAATTAGAGGATGTTGTTGTTGTACATTAAACTGACTCATAATATAGAAAAAAAGATATTTTATTTTTATAAATACTTCCTAAAAGAACAAAATTTAGAAATTTATAATAATAAAATACAATTGTATATATATACGATGCCCGGACCTGGATATAGAAAATCAAATTTAAAAACAAAATCCATTGCGAAGAGTGCAGATTTAGAAGCAAGAACAAAACAAGCTGCAGAAGTTTTTAATGCTAAACAAAAAGCAACAAAAATAATGAAAAAAATGAAAAAGGGTGGTACATGGATGAAAGTAGAAAATTGGTTAATGATTGCGAAATTAGTAACGATTGTTGGTGTAATTATATTTGTGATATCCACTTCATCGGGTCAAGTAGATGGTGAGTTAGCAGCTTATTACTGGATGGCAATAGGTGTTGTTACCACACTTGTAATGACAACCGTAATGTTAGCTAGAACAAGTAAAGGAGAAGGAGTTTTTTCATTAATAACTAAAATGGCAGGTTTATATTTGCCAACAATGGCTACTCTCGTACCCATTGTTACAATGATATTTATTTTTCATACTGTTAAAAATACATTGAGTAAAGATGCGGCTCATTTGCCCCAACAATTTTATACATTTCATTATTTAACATTTTTCTTCTTATTTTTGCAGCTTATTATGTTATATCAGTTCTTTGGTGGTGAAATCAAAGCTATACTATCAAAGGGTAAAATTCAAGACCCTAATAAATGGGCATTTGTTTCCGCTTTCATCTTTTTCAGTGTTATATCTTTGGGTTCTGCTGCAGAATTATATGTTATTATAACACGATTTATTACGGACGGATAAAAAAGAATCGAAATGTTACGCCGTATTCTTTCGCACTTGTCCAAATACCAGAAATCTTTAATAATAATTTAACAGAAGTATATTTAGTAGGAGTATTTTGATTAGTATTATAAAAAATCTTAATAAATCCATTTTGCAACTGTTCTTCTATGCGATAAGCGGGGTATTTTCCTTGTTTTTCGGGTATTATATCCAAAATAGATTTTTCAATGGCTTTAATAAATCCTATAATATTAGAATTATCATTGGTATTGAAACCACATTTAAGTTTATTAAAATATTTTTCTATACCGACTTGTTGAAGTTCAAAGCCTAAGAATAAACCTTTTGAAGTTCCGTATTCATCAGAATAATATAATCGATAAAAATATCCATCGTTCATTATATTATTTTTTGTTTTTTCTGATAACATTAAAAAATTTTTATTGAAATCCTTTGGTTGTATGATAAGAAACATTTTATTATATAATAAATACACTACTTATTTAAGTTGTTATCTAATCAAACAGAGCATAAAGCAATGCGATTGTTTCTACTGATATATCTCTATTGGTTTCTAAATTTCTAATCATGTCATCACAATCAACAATGGCTTTCATATAGTTAATCCTTTTTACTTTTATATATTCTTTCCAGAGGGTAACAACATTAGGATGTGACTCTGCATAAGAATTAAGGCGAGATATTAAATCATCTTCCAATAAATTTGAAGTATCACATTGGGAACCTGTGCTATTCATTAGAAAATAGTTATATCTATTTTTAAGTATTAAAAATAAGTAAGATAATTACTATAACCATGAAATTCTTACAATCACGATTTGAAGAATACATAATTGCACAAGAAAAAAACAATTTACATCCCGAATTGGATGGGATTTATAATAATTCTAGTAATGGATTAAATAATAAACGTAATTTAATTTTTTATGGACCATCCGGTATTGGTAAATATACACAAGCATTAAACTATATTAAACCCTATAGTGATTCTAACTTAAAGTATGAAAGAAAAATTATGTTTAATTTCCAAAACAAGCGAGAATTTTTAATAAAACTCAGCGATATACATTTCGAAATAGATATGGAATTATTGGGTTGTAACGCAAAATTGTTGTGGAATGATATTTATAATCATATTTTGGATATATTATCATCAAGACAAAATCATAATGGAATTATTATTTGTAAGAACTTTCATAAAATCCACAGTGAACTGTTGGATATATTCTATAGCTATTTACAAACATTAACCCACAAAAATATAAATCTGCATTATATTTTTATTACAGAAAGCATTAGCTTTATACCGGATAACATTTTACATAGATGCAAGATAATACCTGTGAAACGACCAGTTAAAAATACATATAAAAAATGCATTGGTAAAACCATTGATAAATCTATAAAATTAAACCAAATTGTTAATATAAAAGATTTGGTGACAAAAAATACCCAGCTCATGGAACCTCAAAAACGTATAACAAATAAGTTGATTCATTCTTTGGAAAATTTTAAGGATCTTAATTTTATTCAATTTCGAGATAATATATATAATATATTTATTTATCATTTGGATGTCACGATATGTCTAAAAGACATAATCACGCATTTTATAGTACAGAAAAAAATAAACAAGACCACAATTACTAATATTTATTTTGAATTTTACCATTTTTTGAAATTATATAATAATAATTATAGACCCATTTATCATTTAGAGAAATTTATGTTTTATCTATGTAAGATTATACATGGATTGGGAGACGGCATGTAAAGAACTAAATTTATGTGAAAAACACACTGAACGCACGTTAAAGACCGCGTATTATAAAAAGGCTTTAAAATATCATCCAGATAAAAACAAAGATGACCCTGTTGCTGGAGAGAAGTTTAAGAAAATAAATGCAGCTTATTCTTTTTTGCAGGAACATCAATCGTCCGAAGAGCCATTTAATCTTGAGACAAGTTATACGAATATTATGAAACAGTGTATCCGATATTTTACACCGGATATTAAATGGGATGATGTTTTTCTTGATACTACACTTGATAATATAGTAAATAATTGTGGAAAACTGTCTATTCGACTATTTAAAGAACTGAAAAAGGAAAAATCCATTGAACTTTTCGAGTTTCTCTCCAATTATAGAGAAATATTTGGTTTATCTGATGAAACTATTGATAAAATGAAAGATATATTGAAGGAAAAGATGAGAGATGATAATATTGTTATTTTAAATCCTTCTTTGGAGGATATTCTTAGTGACAATGTATATAAATTGGAATTGTTGGGTAAAACATTTTATGTTCCGTTATGGCATCACGAAGTTATATTTGATCATAGTGGCAATGATGTAATTGTGAAATGTGTTCCAGAATTAGAGGAACATATTACCATTGACAACGATAATAACATTCATTGTTATTTTAAAGGTCCTATTAATGAGGTGTTGCAAAAAGAAAAATTAGAATTGATGCTAGGAAACAAAATATTTGAAATAGATAGTAAAACTTTATTTATTAAGAAACATCAAACGTACGCTTTTCGAAACAATGGAATATTAAAAATAAATCCAGACCATATTTTTTCTACAGAAGTACGAGCGAATATTTATGTTGATATTAAGTTAGAATGACCGAAAATAACTCTATATTTATAATTTTTTATATTTAAATTTGTCATTAGTTTCATAATCGGTTAATCTTTTTTGCTCTGAGTATAATCTAA
>Ga0233415_10000323_pt1 | contig 23027 bp, 24 predicted proteins | sample Na_anoxic_12_MG_FD_188631 | JGI IMG/M metagenome (GOLD analysis project Ga0233415, IMG submission 188631) | Seawater microbial communities from Saanich Inlet, British Columbia, Canada - Na_anoxic_12_MG | ecosystem: Environmental > Aquatic > Marine > Inlet | place: Canada: British Columbia... | reverse complement strand
AGCCCTTGGGGTATTGCCTCTAAAAGATAATTTTATTTTATTATACCAATTCATATTAATATCTTTGTATATCGCTTGGGTATAGTTGATGATCGAAACCTGAATTTTTAACGTTCGAGGATCCTACAGATAGTATTTCTATAATTTTTTCGTATGCTTGGTTTTGATTAAACTCTTCATTTCCTGTATCTTCTATTAATATATCAAGAGGAGCAGTCGCTCTATACCTAATCTTATCCTTAACTGATTGAGCTTTTTTATACCAAGACATCTTTACCTCTCCATTTAGTTATATTGATTTAGCCCATGGAAAATCCGCTTGAGCTTCTTGGATACTTCGATATCCAGAAGCAGGATCTCCATCATTTGTGTATAATATTGATCCATTTTCGTATACTGAAAAACTCCCATCTGATTCTCTCCTAATAGCCGCTTGAGAATTTTCTAGTTCTATATCATTTATAGAAGTACTTCTACTATCGTATGGATATTGATTACTATCTAAATAAGATAAGATACTTTTTTTATTTTCATTAACAGAAGATACAGCCATTTTTTCTTGACTTGTTAGTTTTCTGTTCTGGGATTCGGCAGATGCATAAATATGGAATAAAAGAGCATCTGCGTCTTTTAATTGAGCCATAACCATTTCGTAATATTTATCCCCTTTACTCAGCATTGATTCATTTTCTTTTAGATCTCCACTAATTGGTTGAGTTTTTTCAAGACCATTAAATCTAGAAGGAATATTTTGTAATTGGCTTTTCTGAGTATTACTAGGAATGGTAGTCTTTTCATTATCCATCTGAAGTCCTACATATTTATCCCAAAAAGATGTATCTCTCTTTTCTGTTTCAGCTTCTTTAAAAGCTTCTAAATGTTTTTGGTCAAAAGCCTCAGAAACAACATTAGTTACACTATTTATAGGAGTATTCCATGTATCCAATCGTTTTTCGTTGTACATTTTTTTAGTACTATCTAAAGATCCTTCTGTTATCTTTTCATCAGCCCCTTTTCTAGATGCTTCTAATTGATTCTCATAAGTAATCGTATTATCATTGTTTTTTCTATTACTTTTATCTTTATTAGTATCTAAATTGACTTCAGTAGTTACATCCGGAGATTCGAATCCCATCTCTTTATTTTTTTCTTCTAACATCTTATTATAGCTAGTATAATCATTTTTAGCGTATTTTGTAAGATTGAACGGTTTTTTCATTTTAAAATCCTCTAATGAATATTTTTAATTAGTTTTTTATTTGATAACAATATATATTTCCCTATTTATAAGAATATATCCTTTTAATTTTTATATTTTTTTATTATCTTCCTCCATAGGCAAGAGATCTCTTTTCTAGAGCCATAGCAACTCTTTGTCCAGGTCCGGTCCCATAAGGAGTTCCTTGCATAGACCTCCAAGTTATGTTCTGCTCAATACCTCCGCAAGGACTTGAAACTAGCCTTCCCTTTGGTAATTGATTAATAGTATAATTTTGAGCCGCAAAACACGCTCCAGCTAAACAATCGACAACATCATCTGTTTTTGATCCATCTCCGTCAGTCATAGGATAAACTTTATACGCATTAGGGGTATATTTTCTTTGTAATTCACACATTTCTGATTTTAGAAGAGAATAATAAGGAATTATTAATCTTCCCATATTAACTAATTGTTCTAATTCATTGTAAATAGCACATTTATGTCGTTGCCCAAATTGAGTTAGTTTATGAGGAATTCCAGCTTTTTTTAATTTTTGAACGCTAGATTGATGATTCCATTGGTCGTAAGTAATCATAGCCAAAGGAAATTTTCTTTTTAACCCAACTACATAATTATCGACTTCATCTATTTGAATAGGTTTTCCGGGCAATGGATGCCAATGCTTCATATGATCTACTACAATTACATAATCCATTTTTTTTGTATCTTGATTTATATAATACTCTCTATGAACAATAACTAACGCATAGTTATGGCTACTAGTGGCAGGATCTAAATGAGCAAAATATTTATTTCCACGAGTCCCAGAAGATACATTCTCTAGACTATTATCAAAACACATATCAACATAGTCTGCTATAAAGAAGTTTTGACCTGCCGTTCCGCTAAACTCTGCTCCAAATTCCATCATAAATTCTTCATCCGTCATATCTATATGTTGAAGTCTTAAAGATTCTCTTGTATGAGTCGGGTTCACTTCCCATGTCGGGAGCCGACACGCCAACCTCTTAGGACTTTCATCAGCAGTAGTAAAAAGATTGTAGAATTTTCCTTCTTTACCTCTTGGGGACGAAATACTAATAGTTTTACCATCATATTGCCTATGAGTTATAACTCTTTGACCATTCTCGTCTAAAATAAAATCTCCATTCTCATCCGTTTTATAAGTTTTTCTACAATAAGTACTTAATGTAGGTGTCAAAGCAGCGTATATCCTATCTCCTGATGAGGCCCCTCCTGTTTGCTTATAAGTCGCAACTTCATCAAGAATAAGAACTATACATCCTTGTCCTAAAAGAGAGTCTGAGTTACTATGCCCAACAATAATCCCAACAGATCCTTTCTTAATAGGCATTTTTTTAGATTTAAAATATTTATTATCTTCCTTGTCTTTAGGAGTTAAAAGATAAAAAGCTGACGCTGTTAATCCTTCTTGGATGAATTTATCAGCAAAATAAGGAGAATTTAAAATCCTTGATTTGATTTCTGTAAAAGCTAAACCCGCCTGAGAGGTCGAGTTTGCTATTGTTAGAATATTAATTGTATTAGCGGGAGAAAGTTCGTAAAGAACATATGGGTCTCCACCTTCGCATTCTAATAATTTCATTGATTCGTAAGTTGCTATTAAAGATACTAAGAAGTCCTTACTAGCCCTTCGTCCCCATACTAATACTAATTGATCAAAAATAGTTTTATTATTATATTTACCTAATACATCTCCTTTTTCCTTATCGACTAGTCCTAATTTCTCGCATAATTTTATTTCCTGTTCAGTTAGTGTTATATTTTTATTACCAATTGTCCCTCTGTAAAAAACTTTTAATATCAATTTCTGAACAGGATATAATTTTATAGGATTTGATCCGTAAGGAAGAGCCAACCAATCTTCGCCTTCACAAAAAGTAATAATATCAGGGATATCTTTTTTCCCATCATCGCTTATGTCTAAAATATTTTGTTGCATTTCGGATAAAATGCTATTTAAATCTTCACCTTTTTTTTGTTTTTTTGCCAAATTATTCTCCTACTTCAAAAAATATATCGCAGTATTCTACATCTTCTATATTTTCTATATCGATTATATAACCAACTAAAGAAGACAAGTACGCAAAAGAACATTTAACTTTTATCCCCTCAGCCTGTAGATACTCGTTAACTTCTTCGCTAGTTTGTCCTACTAATAATTGAAAACTTAATACAACATTTAGCAATGTTTGAGTAGGGGTTTCATGTCTTTTGTTTATATCATTTTTGACTTGATTAATTTTGCCTAATAATTGAACTTTATTAGCATTGTTAGGAGAGATATCTGATATCTCAAGATAATTTTGCATTGATAATATCGTATCGTTTAAATCGTCTCCATTATCGTGAATATCCGCTAATAGATCAGATAAAGTTTTATAAAAAGATTGAAAGTCTGTTGGCATGTTCTGTTCCTCTATCTATGTCCAAATAATATCTTTAAATATTCTTGGAGAGAAGACTTGTGTATTGTTTCCGTCATCAAAGACTTGAGTAATCTTGAAGTAATATACTTGCCCTCTGTTTAAAAATTGATTTGTTTTGCTTTGGTATCTAATCCTTCTTCCTTTAAAATTAGAAGGAATTCCATTCGCTAACAATTGAATAAATTCATTTTCTTCTTTTTCGTAGAGCCAATTCCCTATTTGTCCGTTTTCGCTGCTAATATTAAAAATTATATTTAAGAAATCTTTATCATCAGAAACTAGTAATCTAAAATTGTAAAAAGCAAATGTTGATGATTGCTGCAGTAACTCAAATTCGAATTCCCAATAACCTTCTTCTAAAATATTTTCGGAGTCTATTGGGTTTTGGAAATTAACAACTTCTGTTATTAATTCGCTCAATTTATATTCCTCTTCCGATAAGTAATCATTAATATCAGGTGTTGCCTTGGATAAACCTGTATATAAATTCTGTCTTTGAGGATATTCTATGAATTTTTCAACTAATCCTATTAACTGGCTTTTTCTGTTTTCTTCTTTATTATTCTTAAATAATTGATTAGTTTTATCTAATAACGCTTCTTCTATTTCTATATTTTGGGTGTCTACCACTAACTGAAAAGCTTCTTCAGTCTCTTTTTCTTTCTTGTAAAGATATGACATATTTCTTGAAAGGTCTATCGACTGTAATCTCCATGACTCATTCTCGTCTATTAATCCGCTATCTACTTCTTCCTGAGCAGGAAAAAATATTTTCACTAAAGGGTCTCCGAAAAATGATATTGTCCAATCTAAGAAGGGAGTGCTAAAGATCATGGCTTCGCCTATCGTTGATCCGTTTTTAAGAGATTCGAAAAATGGACGTAAATTTAACAATCCCTCTATAGACGGATTAGACATCGCCCCTGCTGTCGCTATATAACCTGCGTCCATAGCTAAAAAAGGCCATCTATTGCTAGATACATCTCTCATAGTAAATCCACCATCGTAATCGGCATTATAGAAAAACCCTCTAATCGCATTGCTTTTTCTAAAGAAAGACGATGAAGCTCTATCTGTAAACCAAGACCACGTAAAAGAGTCATCATTTACGAAAGGAATAATAGAATCTATATAAGGGTCGATAAAAGAAGTACTATAAATAGATAAATTTAGCGAAGGCAAAGTTAGGTTAGAAAATTCTAGCATTAAATCCGTATAATCATCGGCTTTAGATCCTATCTTGTCAGAATAAGGATCAATATAAAAAATTCCATTAGCAAATAATTGTTTATTAGCTATCTCAGCATTATTTACAAATTGCTTCGCTAATAACAAATTAGGAGCATCAATTCTGGAAACAATTAATGCCTTTTCTGCATCAGAAGAGTCAAAACGACTAAAAACTTTTCTATTAAATAATTCATTTTCATATTTGGCGGAGAAGGTATGATTTATTCTAGATATGCGAGACGTAGAGGATATTATATTATTAGAATTTAGATTATAACCTCCAGGAATTTTATACCCTAGAACAATACCCCACACATTCATATCTAGTAGATCACTTGAAGATAACGCTTCTCTTAAGGGATTTAATAAATTCTTATTAAAAGTTCCTTCTGATAATATTTCAGAAGTATCTTCCATTTTTATCCCAACTTTTTGACCATCAACCTGCCAGTATATACCTTCAGAAGTTGTTCCGCTATTCCCAGAAGGATTATTGGAGGTTGTGTCCATATCGTGAATATTTGCATAATAATTAGCGAAAGACTCACTATCAGATATAATAGAATCTTCCAAAACATATACAATAATAAAATTTTCTTTGTTTATAGCCATATCTTTATTATTTTCGGCAAAAAAAGGAGAAAAACCTTTAAAATAAACAAAAAGCCCTAAATAAATTAATATATAGGGCTTTTTAAATTCTATTTTTTATTATTTTTTTGAAATTATTTTCCGCTAGATCCGAAGCCTCCAGTTCCTCTACTGGTTTCTTCTAATTCTTCAACTTCTATAAAATCCATAGATATAGTTTTTTTTATAACCAATTGTCCTATCTTGTCGCCTTTTGCATATACTTTAGCTCCTACTCTTTTAGAGCCTATTAAGTTAAATCTTAATATAATTTCCCCTCTATATGGTTCGTCTATTAAACCTAAACTATTGCATAATTGAAGATTATACTTACTAATAGAAGATCTAGGATAGATTTCAGTATGATATCCTTCTGGGGGCTCAATAGCTATTCCAGTTTTATATTGTATATAAAGAACGTTATCATTATCATACTTTATTTCTGGATCAGAAATAGCTACTAAATCATATCCAGCGTCTTTTTCATTAGCTTTTTGAGGTAAAACAGCATCTTGATGTAATTTTTTAACTTTTATCATATTTTCCTTTTTTTAAAATTATAATTTATTTGTGGCTTAGCATTTGGAGAAACCACAGGTGCATTGAATACATCCTTCTATTCTTATTAATTTCCCTTTACATTCTGGGCATTCTTCTCCGCTTACCGCTGAGTTATCTGAAATATACTTTTTAAGAATTCTACAAACAGCTTTTGCAAATCCCATTAAATCTCCTTCTGTCTTTTCTAATTGATGGACTATAAAATCGATACTACATCCATGTCTTAGGGAAGCAGAAATTAATCTCGTAATAGCTTCTTGCTCTTCGTCAATATTAGATGAAATATTTTCATAGATTGTTTTATTATCATCTTCTATGTCACATAGACGGTAAACCCCTCTTTTTTGTTTCTTTATAGAAGCTTTTTTAATATCCTGAGGGACATGGCATCCTCTTCCCGCAAAAACTTCATATGGCTCTTTACCGTTCAATAGACCGATAATAACAAAATATTTTTGACCTTTTACCGTAGGATGATAGATGTCGCAAGGTAAAGTTTTAGGTCTTTTTGGAGAATCTGTTTGGATAATATGATTTTCGTCATCGCCTGTTGCCTCTTCGCTCACTAAAACTCCAGTTCTACATCCGTCTCTATAAACAGTAAAGCCTTTGCATCCCTTTTCCCAAGCTCTCATATATACTTCCGCCACTAGCTCTTTAGTCGCATCGTTTGGTAAGTTGCAAGTTTTAGATATAGCATGACAAATCCATTTTTGAGCTGCGGCTTGAAGATCTACACTAGCTACCCAATCAATATCATTTGAAGTAGCTTTATAATATGGAGAATCTTCAATATTAGTTTTTCCTGTTATATCCATCCATTGCCTAAAGCCAGGATGATAAACATCAAATTCTTGCCAAGAATCTCCATTATCATCTACAAAATCAACTCTTGGATTAATATCACTTGGGTTTATCTTTTTTCGTCTTTTATATTTTACCATAAATACAGGTTCTATCCCAGAAGTTACTTGAGCTTCTATAGAAATAGACCCTGCAGGAGGAGTTGTTGTTAAGGCGACATTTCTTCTACCGTATTTTTTATATAATTCAAATAATTCAGGATCTTCTTTCCAAATTTTATCCAAGAAATTAATATCTTTTTCTATCTCATGGGAAAATATAGGAAAAGTTCCTCTTTCTTTCGCTAATATAACTGTACTTTTATAAGCATTAAGACATAAATTTTTATAAATCTTTTCTGTCATTTTAATCGACTTACTAGATCCATATGTTATATTTAAAGAAGCTAATGTGTCTCCTAAACCTGTTATGCCTAATCCTGTTCTTCTTCCATTAATACATGTGTTTAATAGTTTCTGCCAAGTTTCTTTTTCTATAAATTTTATGTTTTCAGGTTCTGGATCTGAATCAATTTTTTCTAAAATTTTAGTTATTAATTCTATTTCAAGATCTACCATATCGTCCATCATTCTTTGAGCTTTTTGAACCATCTCTGAAAATTTCTTAAAATTAAATTTAGCATTATTTTTAAATTTGTTCTCAACAAAAGAATAGAGATTAATAGCCAGAAGCCTACATGAATCCGATCCCATAACAATTTCTCCGCAAGGATTACATGCTGTATCATAGAAGGACTTATCTATTTTTCCATAATTATTCGATACGCTATTTTTGATAACTGTATCCCAGAATAAAAGTCCAGGCTCAGCAGATTCCCAACTTGATTCAATGAAGTTATCCCATATTTCTTTTGCAGAAACTTTTTGAGAAATAGATGGTGTTCCTTCTACCGGCCACCTTAATTCGAACTCATCATCATTCTTGACAGCATTTAAAAACTCATCTGTAACTTGTATTGAAATGTTTGCTCCAGTAACTTTAGTCTTATCTCTTTTTATATTAATAAAAGTTCTAATCTCTGGATGATGGACGTTTAGAAGTAATATTTCGGCTCCTCTACGTCCGTTTTGGGCAACTTCTCTGCAAGTGTTACTATAACGTTCCATGAAGACTCCAATTCCATCTGTAGTCTTAGCAGCGTTGTTAACAACTAGTCCCTTAGGTCTTAGGGTGCTTAGTCCCATCCCTACCCCACAACGTCTTTTCATTAATTGAGCTAATTGTTGATCTGAGTAAAAAATACCTCCATAGCTATCGTAAGGAGGTTCTATCGAGAAACAATTACCTGAACTTTGGATATGGAAAGGATTTCCAATTGCACTCATTGGAGAACCTTGAGGAATGATATATTCGAAATTGTCAATTAAATTAAAAATTTCTTCTTCTGACATAGGGTTTTCATATTTCGCTTCTATTCGTGCAAATTCTTTAGCCAATCTTTGATGCATTTTTTTAGGAGTGTTCTCTAATATATACCCTTCTTTATTTTTTAAGGCATATTTATCTACAAAAACTTTAGCAGCCAAATCATCCCCTTTAAAATAATCAGTACTATCTTTTAACGCTGTTTCGTATGTATAAATTTCATCATTTAATATCTTAACTAATAGATCTTCTACTTTCTGGTAATTATCTTTTGACATCTTTTCTTATTACTCCATATTTTTAAAAATTTTAGTTTCTAATTCTTTCCTAGTGTAAATCTTATTCATATTTACTAATATTTTATCTAGTTTATTTTCACTATCAAAAACATTATTTCTAGAACAGTTTATAATTTTTCTTCCAGAGTTGCAATTTTTGACCCATTCTAATCCCTTAACGCAATTAGGTAGAGTTTTTTCATTGTGCATAGGATTTTTTCCATAAAAATCTGTTTTTCCATCATTATATTGACAATCCATTCCTAATAAAATTATTGGATCACAACCTAATGAATAAGCTAGTTCGAAAGCTAATACCCCAGACGTTCCTCTCCCATATAGCTTATCGGGATTATTAACTAGTTTAGGTTCTTTTCCAGAAAGTTTAAAATGAAAAAACTTTTTTTGAGGATCCGCATGATCTCTGCAAAATTTTATAGATTTTTGTTTAGCGATTTGTTTTCTTTCAGAATACCATAAACTCATATCTTGCCATAGAAGAATAGTAGTATCCATTTTGTAAAAAGATCTATTAATTCCTATTGTGAATAGATTTTCTAAGATAGATCTATTATTGGGGGATAATTGTTTCTCTAGGGAAGGTCCATTACCTATAATAAAACAGGGAACATCTTTCAAAGACATTCCCCATTTTTTAGGATAATTATCTACTTTTTTTCTTTTAGGAAGTTTTTCCATTCTTCAGGCATCCCTTCTTTATACGTCAAAACAGTCTTTCTGTAGTCTAATTTTGTAGGTTTCTTCAATAATTTTAAACCTGCTTCTTCTGGAGTTCTATTATCTTTAAAAGAATTAACTTTAGCATCACAACAGACTATATTTTCCCAACTTCTTTTTCCTCCTTTAGATTTCGGTTTAATATGATCTAAATTACCACTCTTTAAAGATACTTTCTTACCCGAATATTGACAGATATATCCGTCCCTTTCAAAGATTGATTTTTTATTAATATTCACTTTATAAACAGGAATATCATTAAAATGAGTTAGAACAATAACTTTTGGAATTCTTAAAGAAAAGTGAGAAGTTGTTATATATTCTTCTCCTTCTTTTGGGGGAGTCTTAGCCCAATCATCCCATCCATTGACTTCATAATTATCGACATCAATGAAAGCTGCTCTTTTTCTATATACTAAAGTGAGAGCATCTATAACTGTCTGGATTCTAATTGGATTCCAAGACTTATTTAGGATTAAAACTTCTCTATCTAATATTTTTTTCATTATTTTCCTTTCACTTCAATGTACTTTTTCATAACATTTATAAAGTCTAAATCATCAGAGATGATTTTTATATCCATTACCCTTTGATAATTCTTACATATTTTTAACATATTTATCGCAACAAATTCATATTCTAAATTATCTGTCCCTAAAGGAGGAATAGCAATAGATTGAATATCATTTTTTAGAGCTTCTTTAAATATGTTATTTAAACATAATGTTAAATTATCTATTTTTATGAAATCATTAGGGTATCTTGACAAGATAGTACTATATATATTTTTTACACTTCTTCTTCTTAACTGGTAAGCTCCTGTCGAGAAACAATCCCCGACTTTAAAATCATTTTTTTTAATTTCTTTCTTGATATTTTTATACAAGTTCCCCCCAGACTTAATAATTTTTGCAGAATAATTTTTATTCAAAATTCCACATAGATTACAAGGGCAGACTAATACTTCTGACTTAGGGTATGTAATATCACCATTTTTAACTATTAACATAAATAATTACACTTTTCAATGATTTTTGATATTTTCGTTGTTTTTAAAATTTTCTACTATATAGTTTATATTGTCGAAATACTCTGGATTTCTCAATATTTTATCTTTAATCCTGGGTATAACTTCATTATAGATCTTGCTAACCTTAGATTCAGACATGCCAATATCTTTAGCTATATTTTCCATTGTACAATTATCGTAGAAATATTTATATATAATTTTAGCTTCTATTTTAGAAAAATCTTTCCCAATTAACTTGCTTAAAAATTCTTTTCTTAAAATTTTATTTTGGGGAGGTTCAGTAGAGCAATCAATAAAATTAGAATTACAATCTTGCTTAATATTAGAGTATTTATCAGAACTTCCATCTTCAGAATAGATAACATCAATACTAAAAGCAGACGTTGGGACATATTTCTTATTATTTTTATAATAATCAGTAATATCGATATCTAAATGTTTTAATAATTCTTCGTCAGAAACTTTTCTACATTTTTCTGATTGTAGTTGTTGCCTTGCTTCTTCTATCTTATTATACTTTATTCTTACGCTTCTGGGGATTCGATCTTCTTTTCTTAATCCATCTATCATTGATCCTTGTATTCTTATATTGGCATAAGTTGAGAATTTTAAGCCTCTTTCAAGTTCAAATTTTTCAACCGCCCGATATAACCCATCAACCCCAAATGAAGCTAGTTCATCAGGAGGGACTTTCCAATTCATCCTTTCTGCCATTTTATAAGAGATTTTTTGGACTAACGGATAATACGTTTCTAATAATTTATTCTTAATTTCTAAACTGTCTTTATCTTTTTGATATTCTTTCCATAATTCAATATTATCGTCTGTTGTTTTTTTGTTCATAAGTAGCTCCTTTTAATAATATAATAATATACCTATTATTATATTATTAAAACTACCACTTTCAATTTTTATTTAATAAAAAATTAATGAAAATAAAAAAAATTTGCAAAGTGGAATAATAAAAAATAAGATAATCAAAAATTCCAGCAAGATATAATTTATTTATAAGAGAAATGTAAACAATATATTAATAGAAAGGCAAACAATGATAATTAAAAGTGTATTAGATAATGACCTTTATAAGTTTAGTATGATGAATTGTGTTTTGGAGCTTTTTCCAAATGCTATTGCTACTTATAAATTCAAAAACAGGGGAAAACAAAAATTTAATGAAGAATTCCTAAATTTGCTTAAAAAGGAAATTAAAGAATTGGAAAAATTAAGACTAACTAATGAAGAATATCTTTGGCTTAAAAATAATTTTAAATATTTTACCCCTGGTTTTGTGGAATATCTAAGAAATTTTAGATATGATTTTTCGGGTTTCAAGATAAATCTTACAAAAGATAACGATTTAGAATTAGAATATACAGGAAAATGGGTTGATTACATCTTGTACGAAGTTAAAATAATGGCTATTATATCTGAGCTATATTTTAGATATATTGATACCGATTGGATTAAAAAAGGACCTAATGGGATGGATGGTCTTGATTGGGTTAATATTAATCAAAAGACTTTGGCATACGAAAAAATAGAAGAACTTTCTAATAGTGGTTGTACCTTTGCAGAATTTGGAACTCGCAGGCGTAGATCTCATGAAATTCAAGATTTAGTTATCAATCAGTTCGTAGAATATGAGAAAAATAATTCTAATTCTTCTTTCGTAGGCACCAGTAATTTATATTTTGCTATGAAATATAATATTAAAGCAATCGGAACCTATGCTCATGAACTTTGTATGGGAATGAGCGTACTTGAAGGGCTAAGGAACTCGAATTATTATACTATGCATAATTGGAAAAGAGTGTTTGGGTCTAATTTAGGAATTGCCTTAACGGATACGTATGGGACTGACGTTTTTCTAGAAAATTTTACCCTAGAATTAGCTAAAAATTATGACGGAGTAAGACATGATAGCGGTTGTCCCTTCGAATTTACAGATAAGATTGTTAATCATTATAAAAAAATGAACATAGATCCAATGAGTAAAGTAATTGTATTTTCAGATGGACTCAATATAGAAAAAGCAATTGATATTAAGAAATATTGCGAAGGAAAAATAAAATGTTCTTTTGGAATAGGAACATTTATGACAAATAATATCCCAGATAGTCCTTCTTTGAATATGGTAATTAAACTTTGGAGTATAAATGGCATTCCCGTTGTTAAACTTAGCGATACTCCTTCTAAGGCTATGGGAGATAAAGATGCTATTAGGGTTGCTAAATGGACGTTCTTTAATCAATCTTTGGATTAATAAGATTTATATTTTAAAACATTTCCATCCTTTTCCTAAGTATACTTAAAAAAATATATAATTTTTTTAAAAAATAAAGATTAATTTTCCAGCAAAAATAAAATAAATTCTATAATTAATATGACAAAGAAAAAATTAGAAAAATTATTCGAATTAGCAGAAGAACTCTATTGGGAAGAACAAAGAAAATCCGGAATGATAACTCCTATGCCTTTTGTTTGGGCTAAAAATAAAGAAAAAGGTCATTTCTTAGCCTTCTCCGCTTTTGGAGTAAATTCTAAGATAATGGAAAAAAAATTAAAAGAAATAATTTAAAAAGAGAATAATATGACTAAAGTTTCTAAAAAAAGATATAGAGAATTGACTGATGGTTTAGAATATGCTCTAACGGAAGTTTCAGAGATTAAAGAGGAAATAGCAGAAGTTGAAAAGGTGATGGATGACTGCTCTATCTGCAAAGGTTCAGGAAGGGTGGAAGATGGTTATGGGAATCTTAACCATAACCCTTGTGCTAATATGTTATATCGAGATTGCCCAAAATGCAAAGGAAAAGGTTACACTAAAAAATGAGTAAAGATATCGAAAATATCGTAAGGGGCGATAAGGTCCTCTACAAAGAAGAAGAAAAAATAATAAAAGACTTCTATCTAGTCTTTAATAGAGGAATTCGTAATAACGATATTATGCGTTTCATCTTTACCGATGGGACGACTAACGAAGATACGGGATTTGAACATATAAAGGAAATAGAAAATGACGAATAAAGACAAAATTAAAGATATTGAAAAGTGGCAAAAATCTCCTTATACTCATGAATTAACTTGTGGAGACCATGATTGCCTAGGAATTCTAAAACCTATAGAATTAGATGATAAAGTTATTCTAACATGTCCTAAATGTAGAAATTATGAACAATTATTCATTCCTGAATGTGTTTATAATGTTGATTATAAAAAATTAGAAGAACCCTATAAAATGCTTAATAAGCAAAAATCATATACAGACGCATTAAAATACTTAAATAGTAAAAAGATATCAGATTGCGGAGTTTTCAATGGAGTTACTAAGGCAAAGCATCTAGACGGTTCTGATTTTCTATTCAGATATTCTTTTATAGAAGAAGATGAAGAATTCTTATATATTTGGACAGAGCATTTTGGATATTATGTTTGGTATAAAGAAGATCTTTTATATTATAGTTTTAAAAAAATAAAAACAGACCCAAGAAATGAATTATGGACAATAATAGATGATTTTATCTTTGATCATGAGATAAGAGAAGAAAAAGATATAGAAAATGTAAAAGTTTCAAAAGAAGAATTAAATAAATTAATAAAAGAATTTTGTGACACGATAGGCTATCACGAAGATCTTTGAAAAAATAATTAACAACAAATAGAAAGGATAAAAATGATTGATTACCAAAAAGAAATAGATAATATAAGTAAGTGGCTTTTGGAGTACCAAAAAAATAGCGGATGTGATGGGTATATTTGCGGTATTAGCGGAGGAATAGATAGTGCAATCGTATCGTCTCTTTGCTGCGAAGCAGTTGGAAGAGATAAATTTATAGGAATATATCTTCCTTGTGAAAGTTCTCCTTCAATGGAAGAAGACAGTATTCAGTTGGCAGAGAATTTAGGGATAGAGCTAAGAGTATCTAATCTTGTTGATAGTTATAATGCTATTATACAAAAATTAGAAGAAGGAGGAGAAACCGTTAGCCAATTAACGAAAGCTAATACTAAGGCTAGGTTGAGGATGACATATTTGTTTGCTCTTGCAAACCAGTATAATTATCTAGTTGCGGGAACTGGAAATAGGAGTGAATTAGAAATTGGGTATTGCACAGTCGGAGGAGACCAAATTTGTTCAGTTGAACCTATAGGTAATTTCTATAAAACAGAAATTTTTAAGATGGCATCCTTAATCCCAGAAATCCCTCAAAGTATTATAACAAAAAAACCAAGTGCTGATCTTTTTGAGAATCAAACAGATGAGGACGAGCTTGGAATTACGTATGACCGTCTCGACCTAACATTGAGACACTATAACGGAGAGTTTGGAGGATACGACAATTATAAAGGAGATGTAACTCAGAAAGAATTTGATAAAGTTTCAGCCATGGTAAAGAAAGCAAGATTCAAAAATGAAGTCCCTCCTAGATATATCAGGTAGGGACTTTAAAATACTCATCTAATTGCTGTTGATTATTATTTCGTTTACCATATATAGAGTGAAAACCATTGTGGCATTCTTGGCATAGCACTATCCCATTGGAAACTTTTGTTCTTAGGTCTTCATTATCGGCATAACCTTTGATATGATGGGCATTTATTTTTTTATATTTGTTATTATCATTTTTCTTTGTTTTACATTTTCGGCAGATGTAATTATCTTTTTTATATACTTTTTTTCTCCATTCTTCATATCCAGGGAGTTTTCTATTAAGAATTCTATCTTCGTCAGTTAAATTTGGGTTATAATTATAGTTATTTTTTCCTGTTGTTCTTTTTATCCCACATTTATTACACCTGTGTCCGTCTTTAAAATCACTAAAAGATATTTTATTAATATCTTTACAATTACATCGATACTTCATTAATGACTTTGAGTTTATATATTTTTTTTCTAACAATTCGCAATCTTGCTCTTTAAAATAATTATAAACATATTTAAATGTGAATTTCTCATTGCCTCCACATTTCATACACCTTTCTCCTAATTTAAAATTAGATAGACGGATTCCACTTATATCTCCACATTTACACCTATATTTCATTTTAGTGTGAGAATTTATATATTCTTTTTCTAATAACTTACAACCTTGTTTCTCAAAATAGTCATAAACGTATTGGAAAGAAAATTGTCTATCTTTTCTAAGTTTTGTATTCGCACATTTTTTGCATCTTCGCCCTTGTTTAAAATTATCAAAATTTATCTCACTAATATCCCCACAGTTGCATTTATATTTCATTTTAGTTTTGCAATTTTTATATTCTTTCTCTAACAACTCACATCCATGATCGTTAAAATACTCTTTTACGCATTCGTAAGTTAATTTTTTAGGCATTTTTAATCTCCATAAAAAAAGAGCAAAGATCTAATTCCTGAACTGAACTAAAGGAAAGAGAAATTGCTCTCTGTATGTATAATTTAAATTTTAATATTAAAATTTTCCAAGGTTCAGTTCGAATATTTTAATAAATATCTTTAATAATTATATATTATATTTATTATCGTCAAATTCCTTTATTATTTTATCAATAAAGATTGAAAAGTGCAGATTTTTTCGATAAAATAAGAAGAAGAATTAAGATATTAAATACAAAGGACAAATAATGATTAAATTTATATTAGGTTATGTTTGGACTCAAATCCAAACAACAAAACATAAATTTTGGGTTTCTTATTATATCATAAAATATATAATAAAAACTGGACATATATATAATTATCGTGAAAAGTTGTCCTTCCTAAAAAGGGCAATTTTTCACGACTTAAGTAAATATAGATGGTCAGAAGCTAAGCACTTTGCTAAAACTATTTTTGATCTTAAAAATTCCACATATGGATCAGAAGAATATAAGGAATTATTAGAAATAATTAGACCTGCAATAGATCTTCATTACATAAGAAATAGACATCATCCAGAATTCCATAATAATGATTTCGGTAAAATGACCGTTATAGATGGAGTTGAAATGATTTGTGACTGGAATTCTGCATGTAAACGCCACAAAAATGGTAATATATCTAAATCTATTGAAATAAATCAAGAAAGATTTGGATATAGTAACAAAGAAAAAGCATTATTTTATCTAATAGTTTCTATTATTAATTAGCTAACCAGAAGGATTCTTTTTATTAATTTTCCATAAAGAACCTAATTTTTTCTTTTGTTTTTTTACTGCATTAGAAGTTATTTTACTTTGCAATTTTCCTGCTAATCCAGTATTTTTTCCTTCTCCAAATACTTTTATTCTATTATCTTTGTCCATATTTTCTTTTGTCATTTCAACAGTTTCTACTAATTCTTTGTTCACTAATCTTTGAACATAAGCTTCATAAATAATAAATAAGACAATAATTGCTATAATAGCTAATCCACCCCATGCTATTATCATAATATATTGACTAACAGTTATAGCTAATATAAGAATTGATATACTTGCTATTGCTCCTCCTAATCCCATTTTATTACCCATTACGAATAATGCCACGCTACCTCCAAATCCTAATATTGAAGCAAAGATGAGCCATTGTAATGTTTTTTTTGTCTCACTTTCGGATTTGTCTAGTCTTTCTAATGCTAAATCTCTTTCTTTAGCTATCTTTTTTAGGTCTTCATTTGTGTCTTCAACTTTATCTTTAGCAGTATTTAATGCTATTTTTGATATAGATAATTCCTTAGACAATTCTTTTATAGTTATAGTCTCTTCTCGAATTTCTTCCGCGAGCTTCTTAATATTATTTAAGTGAGATTGGATTTTCTCGTAAAAATTGTTTTTTTCTATTTTTTCCACTTCTTGAATAATAGAATCAGATTTTTTATTAATATTATTAGAAGATTTATCTATTTTATCAACATTTTCGTCAATAATTTTAGAGATTTGAGTCAATTCTTTACCAATTTTATAGTCACGAACGCTAGTATATCCATTTTCCTTTTTAGAAGATATACAACCGCTAAATAGTATAATTCCCGATAATAATAGTAATATAAGTAGTTTTCTCATACTTATATTATTCTTTAAAAATAAAAATAATCCTTTTTTTTATCAATCTTCATTATCTATCATATTGACTATTGTTATTTCTTTGTCCATAGAGTTTAAAAATTCTATTATACTCCATGTAGCCCCTACAACTATAAATCCAGAAAAAGGCCAAAATAAGTAAAATTCTTGATTATTCAGGTATAAAATAGTCCCTATAGCAATGTCTGAAATTAATGAACACCAAAAGCTTGTGCAAACGGTGCAATAAAAGACTTGAGGTAACTTCCAGTGAATTTTACTTAAAAGAAGTTGGATCCTCACCCTCCACGGCTTAATAGGCCATTCTTTCCCCTTTTCAGTCAAAGCAATAGCCATTCCAAATGATAAAATAGCCGAAATCATTAAACATATTAAAAAATTAATCATATTATCTCCTTTTATTAGTATTATATATTATTTTATCGGAAAAAAAGTAGGATTTTCTTAATTTATTTCGAAATATTATAATAAGACCTATTATTTTTCGAATTTATAAGGATTCATATGAAATTTTATATTACTACAAAATATTCCCAACAAGAAGAAATGGTATCTGGACAAGGTATCGACAACATGATCTTGACTGTTCAAGACATGCTTGGTAGAGGAGCCCCTACAGAATGGGATTATAGCGGATTTAATAAACATCATTATAATTATTTTTCTGATTTTTTTGGAATATCTCCAGGAACTCCTCTTGCAAAATCAAGAATAATACAAACTATGCAAGCCTTGAGAACCTATGCTCAAACCCAACTTCCTAATTATCAACAACTTAGAACAGAAGTAGCTCAGGATTTGAACTTAGTAGGAGGACAGGCACAAGATCCTCAAAATACTAATATTATAAAATATATTGCACCTGCCGCTTTTGACAAATTAACATTTTTTATTCCAAATTTTAGAAGTATGACAAAATCAAAAAGGATAATTGCTGAAAAAATGTCAGAATTATCTAATCAAGGAATGAGTCAATTCGATAAGCAAAGAGATAGGTTTACGGGAACAGAAGTTCATCCTACTTATAAAGGTATCGGTAAAAGTAAACAACACATGGATGCTTATGAGATTCATCCATTATTTATTGATGTTCTTGTCCCATTTTTGCAAGGAAAAGGATATGACACTACGGAAATGGAAGTCAAATCATCTCAATCTCCATTAGAAGGAGTAAGAAAACAAGAAATAACAAAAAAAATAACAGCCTTATTGAATCAAGATGGATCCGTTACAATAGATTATAATGATAATCCTGGTCCAAAGGTCAGAGAAGAAACTAAACTAATGAATTTTAGAGGAACTAGGGTGGAAGAAAATGGAAAATTTTCTTTTAAATGGGTAAATCCTAAACCAACAAGAGAATCTTTAGAACATATTTGCGATTTAACAGAGCCAAGAGGATATGATTGTTCAGAATTAAGGTCTATTATAAAACAACTTCCAGAAGATGTAGAAGGGGAAGATAGAAGAATACAAATAGAAGTCAGAGACGTATCTGATGATACTGGCAATAGATGGCATATGGGAATTAAATTTTTAAGAAAAGGAACATATGAAGGGGAAACTCTTAAAGATATTTTAAAATATTCATTTATTAACTATTCGAAAACACTAGACGAACCAGAAGGATCGAGATCTTTAAATAAGGATACATGGGAAACATATATTGCAGGAAATATGCAAGAATATATGAATTTTATCAGTTCTTTAAATAATAGAGGGTACGATTCTTCTATTGTTTCTCAAATTGTAGCTTCTCTAATCCAAAAAGGAATAATAAAACCTATGGAAGGAATAGGTTTCTTAGATGGGTACGGAACTAGAGAAAAATTTTACGAGGGAATAGATAGTTATAATCTACCTTTCGAATTATATCCAGAACAAAAAGAAGGAATAGCTAAGTTGTATTCCCATAGATCTTTCTTGAAAGGAGATGAGACAGGAGCTGGAAAATGCTGTGTTGGAGATACTAATGTGTTTATCAACGACAGAATATCTTCTTTAGAAAAAATATGGGAAGATTTTTCAGATAATATTAATATAGATAATGATGAAGAATGGGCAGATACAAAAAAAGATTTATATGTTCAAAGCATGGACCAAAATGGTAAAATTATAAAATCTAAAGTATCTAAATTATTCAGACAAAAATATAAAGGCAAATTGAGAAAAATAAAAACTTCTCATGGAAGAGAAATAACGACTTCTTTCCCTCATAAATTTTTAACCCAAGAAGGAATTTGGGAAAATAATGTAAAAATTGGAGATATTATATCTTCTCCATCTAAATTCGAATGTATAAATGATAAAAATGATATTAGTGTTGAGTTAGCAACCTTAATGGCGTGGCAGATAGCAGAAGGATATGAATCAAAGAATAGAGCAAGGGTTACTATCACCCAAAAAGATTTAAATATTTTAAATAATATTAAAAATATTTTTAATTCATTAGAACTAAAAAGACCAAATGGAGACAAAGCTAAATGCAGGATCAGGCAATATGGAGAAAAATCTTCATATTTAGAAATATCTAGCAAAGAATATAAAGAATTATTAGAATCGTATGGTCATAAATGGGGAAGACTATCCAGATATAAAGAGATACCATGGGTAATATTATCATCTAAAGACGAAGTAGCAAAGCAGTTTTTAAAATGCTATTTTGACGCAGAATCTAGTTCCCATAGGGGAACAATCGAAATTTGTTCGGCAAGCCACATTATAATAAAACAATTATCATTTTTATTAACTAGGTTTGGTATATATCATTCATTTAAGGAAAGATTTCAATCTGCAACTAATGGAAAAAACATTAAAAGAAAATATTATTATTTAAATATAATAGGAGAAGGAACTCAAAAGTACTTAGATGAAATAGGATTTGGATATTCTTATAAGACCTCTAATTGCGAGAATAATAAAAAAAGAAATTATAATAAAGGAGGGTTGTACCCTCTAGAGCATATTTTAAATCCATTTTATAAAAAATATCATATGCCCTATAGATCAATGGTTCCTCATAAAAAATATATAAGAGGAGAAAGATGGGCATCTAAGGATATCGTTAACGACATCATAGAAAATTTTAAAAATATTAAAAATGGAACGTTTTTAATGAATTATAAAAAATTAAAAAAATCTAAATGGACAGAAAAAACTTTAGAGATATATAGTAACATAAAAGAAGAAGATATTAATAATGTCATTAATCAATTAACTGATTTGATAAATACTGATTTATCATTTGAAAAAATTATTAAATTAGAGGAAATTGACTTTGAAGGATACATATACGACCTATCAATAAAAGGTTATCATAATTACATAGCCAATGGATTATTAACTCACAATACGGCACAGGGAATTCTAGCTGCGGATATGAGAATTAAACATTCAGGAGGAAGAACAGTTATCGTAACTAAAAATGCTGTTCAAGATCAGTTCATGGAAGCTATAGCTGAATTTTTACACTTAGATATTAATGATAGAACTCAAATTAGTGACAACGCTTCTGATAGATCCCAATGGACTGTTTTAACTTATCCTAAATTTGGGTCTCCCCAAACTAGAAAAGAATTAACAGACGAATTAGTTATGCAAACAAAAAACGGAGAAATAACTTGTTTACTACTGGACGAGTCTCATGGAGTTAAAAATGGAAATCCTTCTAGCAAAGCAGGAGGGAGAGTCGCAGCTAGAGGAATGACGGAAGAACAAACTAATCTCCAAATTAAAAATAGAGAACACGCCTCTAATAATACGACATTTAATATTCAAGACATATCTGCTAATGTTCCTTTTGTATGGGGACTGTCTGCAACAGTAGTTGCTAATAAGGCTATTGATGTTTATAATCAATTAAAAGCTATAAACCATCCTTTGGGACAAATGAGTTGGGGAAAATTTGCAGTAGAATTCGGAGCTATGGTTCCAGGAAGATTTGGATTAGAAGATGGGACAATAGATGACCAAATAGAAGCTGTTAATAAGTTAAAAGAGTTCATGTTTGATCATAAAGTATATGACGCTTTGAGTAAAAAACAATTAAATAAAGAAATGCCTGATCAAAACATAACAAAAGAAATGATTCCTATCGATCAAGGAAGACTCTGGTATAACGTAAATCAAAGGCTAAGTAAATATAAAAAACCAGAGTTAGAGATATCTCAAATGCAAGCTTTTAGAAACGAAATAGCGATAGAAAAAGTAAATACTACAACTCAAAATGTTCTTAATGTATTAAATCAAGATAGAAAAGTAATGGTATTTACCGATTTTAGAGATTCTTTACAGTCTTTGAGAGAAAATCTTCAAGGTCATTTAGATAAAAGACAAAGGGGAGAACAAGTAGTTAGCATCTATGGAGGAATGAGTAAGAAAAAAAGAAAAGAAGCAATAGATAGTTTTAAAAATGATCCAAATGCAAAAGCTATTGTTATTAATATTATAGCGGGAGGAACTGGATTAGATTTCCCTAATATTACTACAGATGTTTTTGTCAACGATTACGATTGGTCCGTAGCTAATGATGAACAAGCATTAGGAAGAGCTTATAGGATTAATTCTAAAGAAGATGTTAATGTCACCTACACGATTGCTGAAGGGACTCCTGATGAAGATTACTACGCTAGATTAGCTCATAAAAAGAGAATAGCAGATATCATTCATAAGATGTCTATGGAACAAGATGCTTTAATGAAAGAAGGGCATAGAAGAGGAATGAGTAAGCAACTTAAAGCTATTGAGAAAAAGCTTAATCAGGCTAAAAAAGAATTTATAATGATGGAAAAAACTGATAAGTCATTTGTAAAATCATTGCAGAAAAATATCAAAAATGATATAAAAAAAGCATCAACTAATAATTGGTATAAAAAAATAAAAATATCTTAAACAAAGGATTTAAAAATGGGATGTGCGTGCGGCAGGAGATCTAAAAAAACAACTAATGCTAAGAAAATTATATCTTCTGCAAATCAAAAAAGAATATTAGATATAAAGAAGAAACAATCTATTTGTGATAAATGTACATTTTCTGCTCCAATATCAAAAAAAATAGTTAATAGAAAAAAAACAAGAGTATCTGTAAGAAAAAAATGTAAATTACTTAATAAACCAATATCAGAAATAGTTATTAATTCTAGTATCAAATGTCCTAAGAATCACTTTTAAATTCTTCAGGATACTTAATCTTTAATTCATTTAATGCTCTCATATCCATTTTTTTATTAAATCTTGATTTTTGGTCGTCTATTTCTTTTTCGTCTTTTAATCTTTTAGAAGCTTCTTCTTCTGTTTCCCATCTTTCTCCGTTTAAACTAATTTCGATATTGTCGTCCCAATCATAGCTAGCCCAAAGATATAATTTTTCATATTTATCTTCGTAAACCTTTTTTAGATTCTGAAGATTCTCTATAGCTTCGCCAATACTTATTCTCAGAGTTTCTTTATTAATATTGTACTGTATTGTTTCTTGTTTTTTCTCAATCTTCATATAAATTATTATCCTTTATGTATTTTAAAATATATCAATATTTTTCTCATGTTTCTCTATGGTATTTTTCGCTAGCAATTTTTTTATGAGACACGATAACTTCTCCAGTTTCATCTTTTCCATACATATCTATCAATTCTTTTTT
>Ga0233415_10000321_pt1 | contig 23069 bp, 23 predicted proteins | sample Na_anoxic_12_MG_FD_188631 | JGI IMG/M metagenome (GOLD analysis project Ga0233415, IMG submission 188631) | Seawater microbial communities from Saanich Inlet, British Columbia, Canada - Na_anoxic_12_MG | ecosystem: Environmental > Aquatic > Marine > Inlet | place: Canada: British Columbia... | reverse complement strand
AACAACCATTAAGTAGATATGATGAAAATATGTTAAATAAAAACAATATTATATAATGGTTCGCTTATACAGTCATGATAATTAAATAAGTAATTAATAATTGAATAATAGCCGTAATACCGCCAAATAATAAATATATATTTGTTATTGTATTAATATGTTCTACCTGTTCGGAATCACATTTTTTTACTCTGTCGCATGCTTTCGCTAAATATTTCATTCTATTATAATATGGACCTAGTGAAAAAATCATATACAATGTTGAAATTAAAATAAGACCAATTGCTATAAATTTGGCTAAACTAGGGTATACTTTTAACGAGCCTTTTCTCGCCATATTATAAAATATTAAACTGGATGCTGTTACAATGGCGGATAAATTGAACCATCCTATTAAGAGCGTTTCAGGAACATACATTTTTTCAGAATAAGCCAGATCTATATTATTATGTATTGAATGTTCTGCTGATTTTTTTGAGGTATCAAATGTATTATGGATAAAATCAACTATTGTCATTTATATTACAGAACGATAATTATTTTAATTAGCAAGGATAAAATTAAAATAGCAAGGATAAAATTAAATAGTAGGTATAAATTCCCAATCAAGCGATTGGCATATTTTTTTCCAAATTTCGTCCTGTTCTATCCTCTTTTCACGATCTTTTAACATGGGAAAATAAGGAAGAAACTGTGTTTGATCTAATAGTTCGCATAGTTTATAAACAGTATAATAGTAATTTAAAAAATTAACGCGATCGTCCGGACAAAATTTCGCATATGGGCCTTGAATTTCCATAAATAAATTACATAGTGACTCTTCCAATTCTTGTGTCATTACAGGAGGTTTAATCCCTAATTTGTCCTTAATAAATGGTATATGTTCATAGTATTTATTATAACCTAGTTTTTTTAAGATATCTTTGGCCTTTTTATTATTTAATTGACTTAAATCGATTCTCTCTTTGCGGATTTGATTTTTAATATTTTCTAATACTTCTTCTGGAATTTGAGTCGTTTCCTTTGCTTGAAATTGAGCCAATATTTCACGAAAATGATTGATTCTTTTGTATGCATAAAAACAGGCTTCTTTTGGAGGCTCTTTATAAGAAGGTTTTTCATTTTCAACCAAATACTGAATATGTTTATGACAATTCTTACATACCATAATTCCCTCATGATCAATTGGAATAAGCTCTCCATTTTTACATGATTGACAAATATCTGTTTCTACAATAAATTTATTGATATCAATAAATGATTCGTCCAAATTGGATAAGTATTTTTGAACACTATCTTTATGTTCACGAATAGTTTGTTCATTTTCATCAGTTTTAATTTTAAAAAATGAATTCAATAATTTTGTTTTGTTATTATTATTTGATATTTCCTTTTTATTTTCAAAATAATCGAAAATATGTTGATTATTATTTAAATAATACTGTTTACTTTTCTTTTTTATACTATTTATCTGAGACCTAATATCTCGTAACGTATCTTGTATTTCTATCTTATGTTCAATAGAAATTGATGTATCGGATTCAAGTTTCTGGAAATATTTCTTTTTTGCTCTTAATTCAGGTAATGTTTCCTGTCGTTCTGTAGCAAATTCATTTTCAATATCTCTATGTTTACTATCTAGGGTAGTAATACTTTTTTCATCCATAATAATTTTTTTATTTGTTTTATGTTTAAAATTTGGCATTTAGTATCTTTATAATATTAAAAAAAAGAATATTTTTAATATATATTTTTATTAAATCATTACCAAGTTATAATTCAACTTATGTTTTCTCTCTATTTAACAAAAATGAATGTTCAGATTGATATTGAAAGTAATCGAGTGATTAATGATATTAATAAATCGAATCCAGGATTATTAGATATGATGAATTATTTATATTCCTATTTAGACAATGACTGGACCATTAAAAAAAGAAAAAATAGTTATATTCTCACAAAAAATAATCATAAACTGATTGTTTCCGATTCATTACGTTTTGTCAAATCTTCAATGAATAAATATTATTCTAGCAATATTTTAAATCAAATATCACATGATAATCCGGATATAAATTCAAACAAAACACAATATATTTTTTATTTTCTGTATAATGTTTTAAACGATTGTTGGACAATTAAAAAAAATCATCATGAAGAATACACATTTATTAAAAAGCATGAAGGAAAAAAAGAAATATTTTCCAATAAATATCTCCATACATTTATGAAAGATAACTTTAATTATCAATTAATTAAATAATTTAATGTAGGTATGTAGTTATTCTGAAAAAAATAATAATATTTAGCAATATTATAAAACCATGGGAGGTGGATTAATGCAACTCGTAGCTTACGGTGCCCAAGATGTTTATCTTACAGGCAACCCTCAAATTACTTTCTGGAAAGTCTCTTACAGACGCCACACAAACTTTGCAATGGAATCCATTGAGCAAACATTCAACGGACAAGCCGATTTCGGTCGTCGTGTAACATGTACCATCAGCCGTAACGGTGATCTTTGCTACCGTACATACCTTCAAGTTACTCTTCCTGAGATTAACCAACATATGAAGAATACCAATAATAAGGATAGTCACGGAGTTTATGCTCGTTGGTTAGATTTCCCTGGAGAGCAACTTATCTCTCAAGTTGAGGTTGAGATTGGTGGTCAACGTATTGACCGTCAATACGGTGACTGGATGCACATCTGGAACCAACTTACCCTTACAGGTGAGCAACAACGTGGATACTACAAGATGGTTGGTAACACCACCCAACTTACATTCATCACTGATCCTTCTTTCAATGATGTCGATGGACCCTGTGAGTCCAACGCTCCTCGTCAAGTCTGTGCTCCTCGCAACGCTCTTCCTGAGACCACTCTTTACGTGCCTTTCCAATTCTGGTACTGCCGTAATCCTGGACTTGCTCTTCCTTTAATCGCCCTTCAATACCACGAGGTCAAGATCAACCTTGACATCCGCCCCATTGATGAGTGCTTATGGGCTGTTAATTCCCTTCACTGCGATAAGGGTTCTGGTAAGGTCACCACTGCCTACAACCAATCTCTTGTCGCTGCTTCTCTTTACGTCGATTACGTCTTCTTGGACACCGACGAGCGTCGCAGAATGGCCCAAAACCCTCACGAGTACCTCATTGAGCAACTTCAATTCACTGGTGACGAGTCTGTCGGTTCTTCCAGTAACAAGATCAAGCTCAACTTTAACCATCCTGTTAAGGAGCTTATCTGGGTCGTCCAACCTGATGAGAATGTTGATTACTGCTCTTCTTTAGAGTGTGGTCAAACTCTTTACTCCACTCTTGGTGCTCAACCTTTCAACTACACTGATGCTGTTGATGCTCTTCCCAACGCCATCCACTCTTTCGGTGGCCCTGATGCTGTTGTCAATGCTTCTGGTACCGCATTCATCAATGCTTCTGGTCTTTTCGCCGATGCCGGTGCTGTCGATATGGATGATGATGAGGTTAGTACTGAAGATAAATGGTTCGGTTCCAACAAATACTCTGCTCCCAACTTTAACAGTGATAATAACTCTGGTGTCTCTGATGCCGGTACATTTGTTCTTGCCGAGACTTCTCTTGACATGCATTGCTGGGGTGAGAATCCTGTTGTAACTGCCAAGTTACAACTTAACGGCCAAGACCGTTTCTCTGAGCGTGAGGGTACATACTTTGACCTTGTCCAACCTTTCCAACACCACACACGTAGCCCTGATACCGGTATCAACGTCTATTCCTTCGCACTTCGCCCTGAGGAACACCAACCTTCCGGATCATGTAACTTCTCCAGAATTGATAACGCCACTCTTCAACTTGTTCTCTCCAACGCCACTGTTGAGGGTACCAAGACTGCCAAGGTTCGTGTCTATGCTACTAACTACAATGTTCTTCGTATCATGAGCGGTATGGGTGGATTAGCGTATTCAAATTAAATTTGCTTAATTTAATAGTGTTACTGCAACTATATAGAATATTATAAATCATAAAATAATAATTTTACTAGAATTATTATTATTTTATAGCTTTTATAGCCTTTATTTACATTTCTTACAATCCTTACTGGTCAATTCGTACCCCCAATGTTGTAAAGTTTGTCGTATTTTAGGACTAACGTCATAATCATTATATTTTGCCTTTTTGTCATTAATCATATTGATTAACCATTTTCTGAATCTACTCTTTGGGCCAGCTGTTTTGGTCCATCTACTTATTTGCCATTCGTCGTCTGGACCTCGTTTGCCTTGATAAAAATCACAATACCATTGAACCCAACCATAGGGATGATTTTTAGTTATCCATTTCTTTTCTTCCCAAAATTCCAGAGTTGTTCCCACCTTGACCTTGTACTTATTAATGGATTTATCGTAGTCGTCCCAGTCTCTTGCTAACCAATCCTCTGGTATTCCTTTCCACCGAGATTTCGGATAATCTAAGTGTTGGTTTTTATATTTTTTATTCGTTACAGACGAGTATATAGGTCTCCAATATGTTCCGCCAAAACTTCCTAATTGAAACATTTCCCTCGGTGTTAAATTAGGTCTAAATTCAGGATAATCCTTAAATATAATCTCTCCACTGCTATTTTTAGTAGGCATATTATAATTATCTTATATTTTATTATACATATTATAATAATAAAAATAGTAATGGATATCTATCTGTATACAAAAAGAGAGAATTAACATTATAAGTATTATTTGGCATTCATTTAAACAGATAATACAACTGTAATATAATCATAGTATCATGGATCCGAATATAATAGTACTTATTTTCGCGGTATTAGTAATCTCATTCGTTTGTTTCATATTATGTTCATGTGTATGTCTAGAATGATAAAATCCACAAAGGCATAGCCGTTATCATTTTGCTGCTAGTTCCTTTTTTTTAAGTTCGTGATAATTATTCATATTTTCAATAATTATCGTGTAAATTCGATTAACTATCTTAGATGCTTTACATATTACATATTTTATCCAAACAGAGCAGATACCCATTTATCAGTAATAGATGGGGTTTTTTGTTCGGTAACTGAAAACCCAGGGTATGGATTCACTTCTATTATTTTACCATCTTCAAAATAAGGAGTCATCAAATCATTTGTCATGTAATCTATTCCAGAAAAATTCAGTCCTAATATTTTATTAATTTGCAAAAACATATTTATATTGAATGGATGTATTTCGTAATCTTCTATATATTTTTGTTTTCCACCATTTGATATACCAACCACATTAGACACTTTTATTTCTTTTTTTAATTCTAGTATATTGTCTAGTTCATATCCTTGTTGATGCATCAATTCTTCATTTATTATTGTAATAGGTTTTACTTCATATTTTTTCGGATATATATTAATCAATTCACGGATAGTAGAATGTCCATCACCTATTATTCTTGGCGGAATATCTTTACTTGTATACACTATCCTATCATTCATCACCATTATTCTGTATTTATTACCATACGTTTGTTCTTCAAGGATGATTGATTTTTTTCCTTCGTTTTGTAGTTTAGTTATTTTTTTCATTATATGAGCATTATCAGTTACATCTGTAAAAACATCCTTTCCTTGTGCACCCCAATTAAATTTAATAACTAGAGGAAATGATAACTTATTATTTATTATTTGTAGATTAGTTAAATTATCTATATTATTATTCCATTCAACGTATGTACAAACAGGTAATCCACTATTGCCTAATATTTTACTAGTTTCTATTTTATTGTTGGCTCTTCCTGCGGATTCTTTTGAATTCAAATTATTATTATAACTAATACTGGTTCCATTTCGATATAATAATTCTTTATTTTCATCTATTTTAATATTATATTTATTGTATATATTTTTTGCCATATTATTTGATGTAAATACCATTGGTTCTATTATTTTGTTTTGCTTAAAATAGATATATAATGATATTGATAATATACATACTATAATAACTGATATAATACTAATGGACAATCCCATATAATATATGTTAATATAATATATGTTAATATAATAATAGATCATAATAACATAGTATTTATTTTTGTAATATTTACAGTAACCATGTTCATATTATGTATATGTAAATGGATGATATGGGAAGACGTCTAAGTGTCGTCATTTTTGCGAGTGGTTCCTTTTTTTAAGTTCGCGATAATTATTCATATTTTCAATAATTATCATGTATTACTATTCTTTGCGAAATATATTATAGGGTTATATATAATATATCATTCATGCTAGATACAATAGATAACATATTTAAATCGATAGTATCCTATGAACAATATTGGTGTAAAGCTATGGGATTTTTAAATCCATACATTGATCCATTTAACCATTTTGTATCAAAAAATATACCTGATTTTGATGGGCAAGCATTTTATAAATATAAAAAGCATAATTTTGTTTATGATAAATTATGGGTTATGAGATCACAAGGTCTTTTAGCAGGCGATTTAAAAGATTTGAAGGGAAACGATAATATAAATTTGCCTATCTTTATCAAACCAAGATGGGGCAATGAGACCGCATCTAGTAAAAATTGCTTTAAAATAAAAACATGGGATGAACTAAATCAATATAGACGAATTCCTGATATGATGTGGTGCGAATTTATCGATGCCAAGGAACAAATGACTGATTATATTCTAGTAAATGGTCAAATTGTTTATCAAATTACCTATGTTTATTCGGATACACAAAACGAGTTCATCGACGACTGGAAATATATTAGCCCAGATAGTGAACCAATATCTAAAATAACGGATTGGGTGAATAGACATATGCAAGGTTTTACGGGAGCAGTGAATGTTCAATATAGAGATGATAAAATTATTGAAGTGAGTCTTCGTTTAGCGCGAGGAGGAGCGTACATATTAAGTACTAAAAACGAATACTTAATTAATAATATTAATAATGTCGTCGACAAAGGAGAATGGGATTACAATATACAAGATAAAATGAAATTTGCGCCATTTTATTCATTCAAGTGTTATAGTTCTACTCCTCTACTCTATGTATATCCACAATATGTTATGGATTATATCATGAAAAAAAACAATTGTATGCCATTTTATGAATACTATTTTGAACCAGCCGGCAAAACTGGCATGGTAGCATTTCAGTTTATGCATACCAATTTTGAAGATGGTATGAAAACAAAAAAACATCTAGAAACAATGTTTAATTTTGCACAATATTTATTTATTTTTCTTTTTATAATTAGTTTAATATTATTTAGCATGAACAAGGCATTAGGTATCATTATGATTATTTTTGTTGGTATGATATTTAATACAAGAATGTTAAATCCATTTAGTGTTCAATATCAACACTGGAAAGCAGCAAAGCAAATGTTTATAGGTTAGAGTAATATACACTATTATATAGTACTATTCTCGCATGTATAATTATTAGATGAAATTTTATTTTTGTATTGATTTTCATATTGAAATATATTTTTTAGTTTATCCTTAATTTTTATTATCGTTTTATATACTTTGTCTATTCTTATATTATGATCTAGATAATTCATATTACTGCTTCTTTCTAAATAAGGTCTTACTAGTAATACTACATTATTATTATTATCTTTTGGCATTTTTTCTTTTTCTTCGCACGACATATTTTCCAAAATATATTCTATCAAATCATTATATTTGTCATTATATTGTTTAATATGTAAATCCAAAAATTTCGCAAATTTACTATATATTTTTATATGTTCAATTGATGTATTTTTATTTGTAATAATATCTGATAGAATATTGTTAAATTCATAGTTATTTATTCGCATTAATGATCCATCTTGTACTTTTTCTTTAAAATAATTTACACTTTTTGTCATGTGTTCTAATGAAAGGATATTATTATTATTCATATCATTGTTAGTCGCAAATATAAATTCACGTGTTACATCATTATTTACAGCTAAATACGGTATATCATCGTTACTGTTTGTATTGTCCACATTTAATATATTCTCCATTTATACTATATACTTAATTAATATATTATTAGTTAAATCAATTTTAACTAATAATATAATTCTTAGTTAAAATTGTCTACCTAGCATATTACACCATATTATGATCTACACAATATTCACAATAAGCATAAAAAAAATTGAAAATTTCTACAATCACCGTCCCTATATTATCAAAAATCGTCCCTACTTCGTCCATATTTTTATTATATTATAACGGTTTATATTTATATTTATATTTATATTTATATTTATATTTATATTTATGTTTAAATAGGTGTATTAAACAATTTATTCATGTTTTCTACTTCCGGTCTGTCATCTACGTCTACAAATATCTTCTCTATCAGACTATCATCTCTAAATCGAATGCTATATTCTTTGCTCAATTGATTTCTTCCAATGCGTCCGAGAGCTTGAATCGTTTTCTCTTGCGTCATATTACCCAAGTCTTTACTTATATATCCATGGCAAAACTGATAATTTGTTCCATAAATATAATCAGATGAAGCAATAATCAAGTATAATTTCTGTTGAACAGCCAATTGTTTCATAATTTCTGTATAATTATTATCATGATTGTTAGTAAATACGCCAATACCCATGAGCAATAATATTTTCCAACTACTTTTCACTTCCATTAACATGATTTTCTCGACATCATGTGGCTCTATATTACACGAGAATTCGCGTTCAACCAAATCTTTTTGAATCCAATGGCGCATATGAGCTAATTTATTAGGAACAAATAGTTCATTCAATGCGATGGTCTTTACCAGCTTATATAGTCCATCTATTTCACTACGCAAATTTCTCTGCTCAGGCGTAATTCTATCCTTGGCCATTTTATGATCTTTTTCGACTTCGTCGCCTAGACTATCTTCTAATTGTTGTTCTTTTTGTTTCAATACTTTCAAAACCTTGTCATTGTGTTCAATAGAAGCCATCATATCATTGATTATCTGCTCTGGAATTTTAACACTTTGTAGGATAAACTTGGAAATCTTCTCAACATCGTCAGCCAAGAATATAGTTGGGCCATCGGTTAAGGTATGAGCATCTTTTGTAGCTACATGAATATTCGACTCGAATTTCTTGGTGCGTGTTGTATTGAAATGAGTATATATTTGTCCCAAATGTTGTGGTAAAATCCGCCCCAATAATTCCAAATAATGAATTTTTATATTGTTCATAGTCATTTCGCTCAAATTTTCATATTTGATAGATATTTTAAATCTATCGTCTTCAATAAGCCCAGATGTATCCAAGTAATGAATAAATTTAACTACTTCACTTAAATCGAAATACCGCAATAATGTTTTATATTTCTTACAATGAGCAACACTTTTCTGGAGCTTTTCCCATTGTTCATACTTTAAATGAGGCATTTCTACTTCATTCTTTGTATTTAAAAGGGGGACAGATTTATTACAATCATGACTGACAATATTATATACGCTACCATCATCAAATCTAGATGTGAAATCAGCTATTGTTTCTTGTAAATCTTCTTCATGAGGTAATGTAGCTGACGAAAGAATTATGTTGGGAATAATATTCTTCTGCCAAATGTCAGATATATATGAATGGAATTCGTGTTCCTCATAATCCATAGTAATAGTGGGTTCATCCCAATACATGATCATGTTTTCTTTTTCGTTAAAGGCATTCATGTAATACATTGCGCATAAATATGACTTAATATCACATATCATGATTTCTACATTATCACCAACAGTATTATCTACTTTCTTACTTCCATCACGATATTTTATATCTTTACCAGTCTTATTATGCTTGACATAATCTTTGGCAGCAAAATAATGCAACCGGATATCAGATACATCATTACACCCAAAAGCAAAGGCTATTTTTTTCCCCATGGAAATAGCCGATTTTGCCAAAGCTAAACCAACATGTCTAGCAGCACAAACAAATATAATACGATTGGTTTCGGATAATCCAAGAGGACTAAGTGTTTTTCCGGTGCCTGTAGGAGCAATATATAATACCAGTTTTGGATTAGGATTTTTTACTATAGTGAATAATTGCTTTTGGTGTTCGTACAGATGAATATCTTTATACGTGACCAAATCTTCATTCTTTTCTATAAGATCACTACTTTGTAAGAACATATCTTCAATATTTAGTTCTGTAAAATAATCGGTTAAAACCGCGTCAATAAATTCAACAACTTGTGGAATAACATTTGTAATTTTTAATTTCATCAAATGATGTAACGTGTAATAATATTTGTTGAATTTTGTAATATTATCTTTATAAAAGTATCGCATAGTTTGCTCAGCTACGTGGAGAAGATAAAACTCGAATATTTTTTTGCCACAATTTTGGATTGTTTTATTCAAATTCTCTAATTTTAATTTTTCTATGGAATTTATTCTATGTATTTTTATATGATATTTGCTTTCAAATTCAAACTCGTATTTTTGTTGTAGATTTTCAATAATCGGTTTAAAATATTCTTTATGTAAATGATTCATAACACTTTCTGTTGGTGTTAATTTCAAATAATTAACTATAGATGTGTTTTTATTGTAAATTATATTCACGTCATGATAACCATCTATAATTAATTTTAAAATTTCTTTTTCTTCACTTGGGACGGTTATTTCCGTAGTGTCCCATTCGGTTTTAGTAAGCTTTTGTTGATTTAAATCCATATTGGTGAGGTAATATACGGTATTTTATCAAAGTATATTTAATTCAATTTTTTATTAAACATCTAACGATAAAAGTTTTTATTTGTATTTATATGTAGATCTGGTGATTATTAAAATAATAGTAAAAAGTATTTTTAAAATGTTTTATGATATTTTAAAAATAATATAAATAGCATTTGGATTTAGTAACAACACCATCTTCATTTAATTTATCCAATAGTAAATATATTTGGATTTTTAGACAACTCTTCCCAATTCGTTTTATCCAAGTTTTTTTCCAATAAAGGAATCGCGTTTGGATTGCGAGACAAGTAATGCCAACCCTCCCAATCCACTTTATCCAAGTTTTTTTCAATAATATGAATCGCATTTGGATTCCCAGACAAAGCTCCCCAATCAACTTTATCCAAATTTTTTTCCAGAATATGAATCGCATTTGGATTGGAAGACAAATTGTCCCACTTCACTTTATCCAAGTTTTTTTCCAGAATATGAATCGCATTTGGATTTTTAGACAATCCAAACCAATTCACTTTATCCAAGTTTTTTTCTAGAATATGAATCGCATTTCGATTGCGAGACAAACTATTCCAACACACTTTATCCAAGTTTTTTTCCAGAATATGAATCGCATTTCGATTGTAAGACAAAGACCACCATACCACTTTATCCAAGTTTTTTTCTAAAAAAGGAATAACATTTGGATTGCTAGACAGCCCTCCCCAATAATCTTCATTCATTTTATCCAAGTTTTTTTCTAAAAAAGGAACAATACTTGGATTACTCAACAACTCCCAAAACACGCCGTACTTCCCCCAAAACAAACCATCTTCATTCAATTTATCAAAATTTTTTTCTATGATATTAATAGCATTTTGATTTGAAGCCAACCAACGCCAACTCACATCACTTAATTTATCCAAGTTTTTTTCCAATAGATGAATCGCATTTGGATTGTAACACAACCAAGGCCAATACACTTTATCCAAGTTTTGTTCCAGGATATGAATAGCATTTGGATTTGAAGACAATGATCGCCAGTCAATTTTATTAATTGGTATCCAATCGCTAAATTTCATATATTTTCCATTATTTAGTTCCAATGACATTTTAGTTTATTAAGTTATTACACAGGTATATATTTAAATCTGTTTATTATGATATTTTTACACATCTACATCATATTCATCAAAACCGGGAAATCCCAATTAGTGAATTTATTAATTATTCCGTGATACCACCTTCTTTATACATGTTAGTCTTCATGGCGTTATAGTCAATAGTAAATATATTTGGATTTTCACACAAGTAAGCCCCATACAACAACCAATACATCTCCATATATTCCAGGTTTTGTTCAATAATGTGAATAGCATTTGGATTGGCAGACAACTGCTCCCAATTCACTTTATCCAAGTGTTTTTCCAATAGAGTAATCGCATTTGGATTGGAAGACAAATTTGCCCAACACGATGTAGTCATTTTATCCAGATTTTCTTCCAGAATATGAATCGCATTTGGATTGGAAGACAAATTTGCCCAATCATCTTCATCTAATTTATCCAAGTTTTTTTCCAGAATATGAATCGCATTTCGATTGCGTGACAAAGCTCCCCAACCCACTTTATCCAAGTTTTTTTCCAATAGAGGAATCGCATTTGGATTGTAAGACAACGTTCTATAATTCACTTTATCCAAGTTTTTTTCCAATAGAGGAATCGCATTTGGATTCATAGACAAAGCTCCCCAATCCACTTTATCCAAGTTTTTTTCCAATAGAGGAATCGCGTTTGGATTATGACCAGCCAAGTAATACCAATCCACTTTATCCAAGTTTTTCTCCAATAGAGAAATCGCATTGGGATTTTGAGACACCTCACTCCAATACACTTTATCCAAATTTTCTTCAAGAATATGAATCGCGTTGGGGTTGGAAGACAAGGAATACCAATGAACTTTATTCAAGTTTTTTTCCAATAGATGAATCGCATTTGGATTGGAAGACATATACTCCCAATTAAGATCATTAATTGGTATCCAATCGAGCAACTTTGTGGGAACTTTGTTATTAATTACTGATAGCATTTTGTTTTCATTATTAATATATATATATTTGTAACGAAATGAATCAATTTTTATAATAATGGGTTAGAATGGCGGTGTAAAATATATTTAAAGAGAATTTATAATAAACGTATAAACGTATAAATGAAGAATGAAATTATTAGATTAGTCCATGATAAATATGAGAATGAAGTCGGTGTATTATATGATGCCGAAACGAATGAACTTGAAAAGGACCCTACAAAAATATTAGAACAATTGCCCACAAAAATAGATGATATAGAAATCAATACCAATAGAGTAATCAATATAAATACATGGGGGGATAAAAAAACCATTCATTGCGGAGTGTGATGTCATATTTGACTTAACAAAATTTCAAACGAAAATAGATAAGGATATTGATGTCAAAACGATAACTGGGTTAACTGATATAATTCAAGATAGTATAATATGTCATCCAAAGTTCTTGGATATAATAGAAAAAATAGTATATGTAATAGAAACCGAAAATTCAAAAAACATAGGATTTATTTGTAATCATGGCAAACATCGTTCAGTAGGATGGGCAGAATTATTAAAAAAATATACTATAAACATGCCAAAATAAAACATTTATGTAGAAAATATTTTTGAAATACTACACCGACCGAAAAGTAAGACAAATATCTAAACTAACCTTCACAACACGATGTAGTCATCCCTGTTTTTTGTAATAAAAAGATATTTACTGGTCAAAAATATGTTAAAAATATAGATGTCTATTGTGTAGAAAACTGTTTACATTTTGTTATGTAAAAACATAATATATTTAAAGATATTTAAAAGTCAAGAATATGTTGTAAATATATTTGGATTTTCAGTCAGCATCTTCCAATGTACTTTATCCATGTTTTTCTCCAATATAGACATCGCATTTCGATTGGAAGACAGAAAATACCATTTCACTTTATCCAAGTTTTTTTCCAATAGATGAATCGCATTTGGATTATCACACAATCCTTCCCAATCCACTTTATTCATATTTTTTTCAATAATATGAACAGCATTTGGATTTTTACACAAATCATTCCAACTCACTTTATCCAAGTTTTTTTCCAGAATATGAATAGCATTTGGATTGCGAGACAATGGATACCAACCACTATTATACCATAACATATCCGTGGTCATTTTATCCAAATTTTCTTCTAAAATATAAATCGCATTTCGATTACCAGCCAACCTATACCAAGCCTCTTCATTTAATTTATCCAGGTTTTGTTCAATAATATGAATAGCATTTGGATTTTGAGACAACTCTCCCCAACACTCCGTAGTCATTTTATCCATGTTTTTTTCCAATAGAGGAATCGCGTTTGGATTTTTACACAAACACCCCCAATCATCTTCATTTAATTTATCCAAATTTTTTTCAATAATATGAATCGCATTTGGATTTAGTAACAACCCCCAAAATACAACGCCGTCTTCATTTAATTTATCCAAGTTTTTTTCCAATAGATGAATCGCATTTGGATTACCAGACAAACCTTCCCAACACACTTTATCCAAGTTTTTTTCCAAAATATGTATAGCATTTGGATTGCGAGACAAAGCCCCCCAACACGATGTAGTCATTTTATCCAAGTTTTTTTCCAAGAGATGAATCGCATTTGGATTATCACACAATCCTTTCCAATCCACTTTATTAATTGGTATCCATTCCAGTAATTTCATATATTTTCCATTATTTAGTTCCAACGACATTTGAACTTATTATGTTACTATATAATAAAAAATATTTATATTATTTTGTGCGAACTTAAAAATTCAAAGGTGTATTATACTATACTATATTAAATTATATTAAATTATATTAAATTATAATGTTTTATTTGAATGGAATTCCTATGTATATTCGTCAATTAGAAGAGATAGATTTAAAATATTCATTTTATGATGTATTGGCATTAACGTCTGAAGAAAATATTCAATTGATAAATACACGTAATTTTACTGAATTATTTCATAAATTAAACAATGATCATAAAATTTTTGTAATCATTAATTTGAATACAAATGGTGTTATAGGTACAGGAACCATTAAAATATTAAATCAAAATTCCATGTATAGTGTATGTATTATAAAATACATCAAAATTCACAAGGAATATTATAATAGTGATAATAAACCTATTGTAAATGAAAATGAGGAGGACTTGTATATGATATTTCTTCAATATTTAATAGATTATAGCCGTTGTCAAGAAAAATGTGTTAAGTATATAGTAAAAATAGATGATGATAAAATCTGATAATGATAATGATACACACCATGATGATACACATGATAATGATAAAAACTGATGAATGTTTAATACATATCATTTAACACCCTTGATAATTTATAGTGTTTTAAATTTTCGTTTGGTACTTGATCGCCAAACATTTTAATTCGTTTTAATATATATTTCGAAAAACTAACATCAGAAGGATTCCCATATATATTTATAGAGTTTTTTTTACAACATGTGTGGTATATATTATATAGATGGTGTTCACCTAATATACGATCATTTATTCGATTATTTTGAAATAATTTTAACATATCATTTAAACATTTATTATATATTTTTTTATACGTTGTATCGTAACTATAAATATATATAATAAGTTCTTTAGGTAAACGATAAAATCGATTTTGTCTCTCTTTAGCAAACATTCTTTTACATTAAATTACGAAGAATAATTAATTCAATTTTTAATTACATTTTAAAAAAATACACCATAGTCTAGTTGATTATTTAAGATTATATAATTATTTATACGATAACTTATAAAAATTGATATCGAAAAATATATAAATAATAACCGATACTTTATATAATGAATCATACAACGGCTACTATTCAAACAAATACACCTGTTACGACAATGGACTTCGCATCATTTCGCCCCATCATATTGAGTATTGATGGAAATATAGGATCTGGTAAATCTACATTGTACAAAGATTTACAATCCCACTATAAAAATAATGCTGATATATGTTTTGTCCCTGAACCAGTAGATGATTGGACACATATCGTAGATGGGAATAACGTGCCTATTTTAACCAATTTATACAAAAATACAAAAAAATATGCTTTTCGTTTTCAAATGATGGCCTACATTTCACGTCTTCATTTACTAAGACAAAAAGTGAAAGAAAATAAGTATCGCATAATTATAAGTGAACGTTCCGTTCAAACTGATAGAAATGTATTTGCAAAGATGTTATTTGATGATGATATGATTGAACATGACGAATATCAAATTTACAATAAATGGTTTGATGAGTTCTTGGACGACATGTATTTGGGTGGGATTATTTATGTAAAGGCTGATCCTGAAATATGTTCTGATCGTGTAAAAATTAGAGCTAGAGAAGGAGAGACAATTCCTCTAGATTATTTACAAAAATGTCATAAATATCATGAAGATTGGCTAGAAGATAGTTCGGATAAGTTAGTTATTGAAGCGAATATTGATACAAGTATCAAAGAAAATGTCGGTATTCGTGACAAGTGGATACAATCAGTAGACACCTGGATAAATCATAAATTTCCTTACGTGAATATTAATAATTCAAATAATACCAATAATATAAAACAAGAGGTATCAGATGAATTGCCTATTCTTCAGTTTGATGGCGCGTGTAGAGGAAATCCATCTAATGTATTAGGTTTGGGATGTATCATAAAAAATAGTACTAAAACAAAAACATTAGAAGAAGGTAATTATAATTATCCATGTACAAATGAGAATGGTGGAACAAACAACGAAGCCGAATATTTATCGCTTATTAAAGGATTAGAACTTGCTCTACAGTCTGGTATGAATGCTCTTCATGTTGAAGGAGACTCAAGTTTAATTATTAATCAAATGAAGGGAACAAACAAAGTAAATGCCAAAAATTTAATTCCATTACATAAGCAAGCAAAAGAATTAGAACATAAATTCCATTATATTGACTATAAGCATATTAAACGCGAATTTAATAAAGAGGCTGATAAGTTAGCAAATAAAGCACTTGACAATGTAGCTAATAACATTGTCGATAGAGACGTTTCAAAATGCCCTGGTTGCGCGCCTCGTTTTCAAGAAAACCAATTAGCTCATGTTGGTGAAAACGGATGTATCGATTATTGGTGACTAGTTTCAGCATAATTCAGTCTATGGAATCATTTGTCAAATAATACGTATTTAATCTGGAGCGAGGTTTATATTTTAATATATCCAGTTCTTTTTTCGTGGTTGGAAATAACTCGCTGCTGTAAATATCTTGTAAGCATAACCACTCAAACATTCCGCCTGGATATAGATATACATTTGTAAATCCTAGCTTAATCAGTTGTTCATATTTATCATAAATCGTCATATCATTTACATTTGTACCATAAACAACAATATTTTTATCCTTATTATGCGATATATAATGATTAATAATTTGTTCTTCTTGCCCACACGATACTGTATTTGGTAATAAACATAGTTGATTATTTGGTGTTAGTGTATTAATGATAATATATTGATCCTTCTTTTTTATCACTTCTTGTATATCCTCAAAATTCAACCGATATAATGTTGACGAATGATTTCCCATATTTTTAAATATCTAATTTATTTACTCATTAAATATTTAAATAATAACTGTATGAAATACTGTAAATACGCTATATCAAAAATATATTTAAATATATTATTTTAATTCAATATATATATTAGTATGGTATTTACACTAATTATGAATCTATTTTGTTCTTTTACTTTTTGTATGATGTGTATTTCACTCGTCGGAGCGTCTGACGGTCCATTAGTAAAGCTTAATAATGGGGTTCAATACCAAGGTAAATCCGAACATGATGGTGACTCATTTAGAGGCATTCGTTATGGACAGTCACCTGAAGGAGTTTTACGTTTTGCCCCACCATTGATGTATACACCCCCAATTGATAATGTCATTGACGCTACAAAATTGGGATATGTGTGTCCTCAAAGTAGTTGTACTAATACTGGTTGTAGTGAAGATTGTCTTCTATTGAATATATTCACTGGAACGAATGTAACTACACAAGCAGTCGCCACTGGGAATCTATTACCAGTGGCGATTTTTGTACATGGTGGTTCTTACATGTCTGGTAGCGGAAATCTTTATCCTGGAGGGCCTCTGGTTAATTTTATGGACGGTAAAGGTATTGTCGTTACTATCAATTATCGACTCGGCGCATTGGGATTTTTGGGTTCCTCACAATTACGTGTACTCGATACCAAATATGGTTCTACAGGTAATATGGGTATACAAGATCAACGACTCGCCTTTCAATGGGTAAAGGAAAATATCGCTGCCTTTGGAGGAAACGCTGACAAGGTGATGATTTTCGGAGAATCTGCTGGAGCAGGTAGTATGACAATGCATTTGACGATGAAAAAGAGTTTTGGATTGTATTCGCGTGCGGTATTGGAATCAGGTGCTTTCGCAGAATGGAATATGCAGTCTATGTCCCACGCACAAACCTATTATGACGAGTTCATTTCTTTTGTTGACTGTACTGCAGAAGACATTAAGTGTTTACAGGCATTGAGTCTCGAAGAAATCCATAACACTTATAAAGATATTGCCGGCGACGTCAGTTCTTCAGATCCTTTCATCTCTGGTCCAACCATAGATGGTGTAGAAGCGATGGTTCATCCATGGATTGCTGCATCTAATGGTGATGTTAATAAAGTACCTATCATGTTTGGAACCAATCGTGATGAAGGTTCAATGTTCTGCGACCTACAAAAGGATGCTACTATGGACGACTTACACGACTATTGGACATTATATGATGTTGATACCGATGGTCAAGAAGTTTTAACTGGTGTGTATTTGGGCGGCAAAACTTATCCCAAACTCGTCGGTGCTACAGAATATTGGTGGGCTGGAATGCGTTCGCTTGGAGATGACGCCATGTCTTGTCCAGCTAACTACGCCGCAGAAAAATTACATAATCAACAACCAGTGTTCCAATATTTTTTTCAACATATTAGTAATTACGCTAATAAACACGAAGGTCTAGTAATTCATGGTTCTGAACTACCTTTCGTATTACATCTCAAGAATATATTTTTTAATATCAAAGATAGAAAGATGTCGGATATAATGTCCAGTTACTGGACCAATTTTCTTCTTTCGGAAAAAGGTGATCCCAATGAACATCATGGGGGTAGTAAACGGTTACCTGATTGGCCACAGTATACAGACACCAATCCATCGGTTTTGAATATTGTTGATTATGACAACATTCAATCCGTACAAAACTTAAAGCAATCAGAGTGTGATTTTTGGATTCCATTCGTAAATCAGAGCATATATGAGAGTACATTCGCTAAAAATACTCGCACTAGTCAACCTCCTAATAAAGGAAAAACCGCTCTTGATGAATATGTTTGGGCCAAAGACGACCATTATAGTTGGTCTGAACTCGAAGAACACGAGATTCATGGTAAAGGAACATTACATTTCAAGAAAGGGTGGAAAGGTTACACGTTGAATGTAACTTCCCAACAATGGCTTACTCCTGAAGATTTTTCCAACACTAGTAGTTCAGGTAGTATTTGGTATCATATTCTCGTTGTTATAGTTCCAGATGATGTCAAATATAAGAACAATGCCAGTATATATATTACCGGCTGGGGTCAACCTAATCCGGATGGTTCTAATCTCCCTACTGCTGATGATGAAGATATCCGTACTGCTGCTGCGATGGCAGTATCTACTGGTATCATTACTGGATGTCTTTTCCAGATTCCCAATGAACATACAACATTTGCTTCTGATCCAATTCAGAAGAGTCGTGGAGAAGACGCTATTATTGCTTTTACATGGGATCACTTTTTGAATAATCCCCAAAATACTGAGTGGTTGCTTCGTTTTCCCATGGTCAAAGGTTCTCTTAGGGCGATGGATGCTATGTCTGAGTTTGTTTCCAACAAATTACCAAAACTAGAAACCTCTTTAGATTACTATGTTGTTGCTGGTGCGTCTAAACGTGGTTGGACTACTTGGGATCTTGGTGTGGTTGATCCGGATAGAGTGGTAGCAATTATTCCTATAGTTTTGGACGCTATTAATTTTGTTCAGGTTATGCATCATCAATACCAATCTTATGATGGATGGAGTTGGGCACTTTCTGATTATCTAGACATGAATATTATGTCTCGTATCGATGACCCCAATATGCTTACTATACAGAAAATGGTTGATCCATATTTTTATCGAAATCGACTTACAATGCCCAAACTCGTGGTTAATGCCGTCGCCGATGAGTTTCAGCAACCAGATGATACACGATATTGGTGGGATGAAATGCCTGGACCCAAACATTTTATTATGACCCCTAACGCTGAGCATAGTGAGGCTACAGGTATTTTAGAAATTATTCCTGCTATTAGTGCTTGGATCACTGATCTTTTAGAAGATAACATCATTCCTGAATTTACATGGAATATCTCTAACGAAACTGGTGCTATAACTGCTACCCTCAACGAACATGGGGATGTTAAGGAAGCTCGTGTTTGGTACGCGTACTCTTGTGGAAATAATCCTGATGGAAAAAAGAGACGCGATTTCCGTATAGCCAATACCGATAGTCCATGCGAATGTGGTATTGAAGCTCAAGGTATGTGTGTTAACCTAAAGTCTTTTTGGACACCGAAGAAATTAGTTGAAGACAAAAATGCGGATGGTATGCGCACATACACTGCTCAACTCGATGCTCCTGACGATGGACGTTGGGTAGCATTCTTCATTGATATTGTATATGCTAAGAACAAAATTGATAGTCTCCTTCCTAAGATAGACATTCTTCCTGGTTTTATCCCAAGAGATCTTATTCAACGACTCCAATTTACTACTGAAGTAAGTGTATGGCCTAACACGTTTCCTTATCCTGGTTGTGGTATACAGGATGGTGTAGACACAGGTATTGACTGTGCTGGAACTATTCGTTAATAAGTATATTATCATTTATTGATTCTTATTTTTATATAAAAAATTTTATATAAAAATATATTTTTATTTATCCCATTTTGTACCTTACAAAATCTATCTAATCAAATTTCATGACAATTTCCACGGTTTCCTTTTTAATACTTTTCGAAGCAGAAACGGATAACTCTTCTCTCTTCTTTCTTGTTTTATTATTCTTATCGCCGGTTCTATTTTTAGATGTACTGTTTCTACAGTTCATATCCTTTTCAATTATAGCGTAATTTTGTTCAATATAATCAATCGCACTATTTTCAATTGCCCATTTAAAGAAATTCAATTGACCAATAGTTGTTTGAATATGTGCGCCATCCTTATAAGGCACTGAAATGCGATCCCATCTACAAAATGGATCAAAACGTTTTTTCGAATAAGCCTTTAATTTCAACTTGTAATCATTATATACTTTAAATCGCTTGTCTGTGTCTTGAACTTGATATACAGTATAATACTTTTTCGCGTAATTGGTAGCAAACCAATCAATAATACGAAGTGAAATTCTCGATTCACCATTAATGACTTGTAACATTCTGTCCATGTTGTTGTTTTTGTCTGTATTGTAAAAATCCAAGAGATTTGTCAGTAATAAATCATTTTGTGTACTATAATTTTTTGACATAATGTATTAATATATGAACTATTCACAACTATGTTTAAATACTTTTTGTAATTAGAATACTACTAAATTCTATTTAATTTAATTTAATTTAATTTAATTTAATTTAATTTAATTTAATTTAATTTTATTTTATTAAGTCGAATTATATTTATAATCACTCGTATTTGAATTTTGAGGAGTTAAAAAGTTTTCTTGAACTTGTAAATCTTCTAAATAATTGGTAGAGAGAAATGGATTTAAATTTGTTTGTGCTACCATTTCTCTCTCGTTCATTCTTTCAAAATTGCTTTCTCTCTTTGTACCATTACCATTCTCTATATTTGAACCATTTAATGATTCACGATGTAATCCATCTCTAGGCACTGAATTATCAATAAATGTTTGACCTTCTTGTAAAATCGTTTCCATTACATTGTTTCCTATTGATTTATGCTTATCTTTTAAACTGCTTTTTTCATAAAATTGGTCTTTAATAGATGGGCACCACTTTAAAAAAATTATTTGACTCATATAATTTTAATACTTATTATTAAAACAGTTTTCTAACTATTTTTATTTCTTTTCCGCGTTTAAATCTCTCGCTATCCATATCTCCTCGTTTGACATTACATTCTAGACAACTGATAACAACATTATCATGATTGTGACCTAAGTTATTATCTATTCTATCCAGAGTCCACTGTTTTTTTGACAACACATCTCTATATAATAATTCACAATGACCATGACAGTAGAAACAATTCAACTTGCTTACCATAAGTCTTTCTATAACTTGCTCGAGAGAAATTATTTTATAATTATTTATTAATGATTTCTGAATATCTTGATTTTTATAACCATTTATTTTTTTTTTTATTTCTCTCTTCACTAATACTTCATACTCGATTGATTGTTCTAAATATAAACTGTTTATTATTTGTATCTGTTTCAAATAAGTGAAATAATATTCGTCTATTTTCCAATTCGCGACATTTTTTCGCTTGGGATTTTTTACATTATTCATTTTATCTATATTTCTTTTTCCAGTAATCTCAATCGACTTCATTGAAACAGTAAGATATATTTATTTATTTATATTATTTTAAAATAGTATAAACTTATCTTATTATATATATATAAGAATGAGTAATGAATGTGTTGAGTTGAAAAATATTAAATATAAATCTATGCTTTTAAGTGGTAATTCAGAAGAACCTGTTGAAACTGTTGAAAACATGTCTAATTTGGATCAATTTCTTGCCGGAGAGAAAAAGATTAGCTCAAATGAGGTATGGACAAAATTGGACAAAACAACTAAACTAATTAAATTTGATGAATTTGTCAATGAGTATTGTAATGAGAATAACTACACTAGTCAAGACAAAGTAGCTTTGAATGTATTTCTAAACACGAACTTGGATCGAAAGCGCCTTCTTAAAGCAAAAGAGGTGATTTACGATAAGGAAAGTGGTAAAATTAAATCTATACCTTCACTAACATACAATACAGCATCAAAAAAATTCACTCTCAAGAGATGTGATAAACGTCAATCTACTTTAAAATCACTTGCTCCTAAGAAGAGTCGCGTAAAGAAGCTTATTGAAAAAGTAGCTGCTATGAATAATGATGTTAATGACGGTGTTAAGGATGATGATGGTAAGTAAATA
>Ga0233415_10000320_pt1 | contig 23077 bp, 42 predicted proteins | sample Na_anoxic_12_MG_FD_188631 | JGI IMG/M metagenome (GOLD analysis project Ga0233415, IMG submission 188631) | Seawater microbial communities from Saanich Inlet, British Columbia, Canada - Na_anoxic_12_MG | ecosystem: Environmental > Aquatic > Marine > Inlet | place: Canada: British Columbia... | reverse complement strand
AACCTTTATATTCTACATACTCTTGTAAAACTGATATATTATTTGATATATTAGTTAATAAACCTCTTTTATTTTTACCATCAAGGTATTTCTCCAATTTATCATACCCTTCCCTAAGTAATTCAACTGACTCTATTAAATCTCTCTCATTAAATGCCATACTAATAATTTTTTTCTTCTAAATGATTAAGTTTATTTTTAATATATTGGTCCATTAAATCAATGTGTTGAATTAAATACTTTTTTAATTTATGAAATTCTTCATCTTTAATTTCATCAAATTTTGGGTAATTTTTAAAAGTATGTCCGATACCATCATTCTCTATCCTTAAACTAACATCCCTAAGAGACGTTAAAAGCTTTTGGTCATTATACCTTTTTAAATCTTCATCAGAAATAACGTACTCTGCCCTAAGCTCTTCCACTCTTCTTCTACCTTCTTCATCGATATTATCCATAAACTTATTTTTTAGTATTAATTAGTAACCCAATCATTTTATTTAATTTTTCTATGTTAGAACTAGTTAAAACATTATTATCTCCATAAGACTCAACAGTTTCTTTCATTAATGAAATTAGTCCAAGCTCCATAGCTTTAATTTCACCTACCTTAAGTTCTTTTATTTTTTTAATTACATCATCGGTGTCAACATTTTCATGTTTAAGGAAAGCATACTTTTTAATTGTTGTATTTAATTCCTTACCCTGACTATCAGAAGTCTCAAACCTAAAATAGTCAGTTGCTGGTACATTCTGGTATGTATAACTACTACCATTTTTAAAGATAACATTCAAATCCTTTTTGTTTTTCTCATATGTTGATGCTACAACATTCGATGATTCGTAAATAACCTTAACTAAACCATCTTTTTCTACTCTTTCTAAAATCATAACTTTATTTTTTTATTATATGTTTTATAAGACTTAACGTCTTTTAAATTATACACTAAACCTTTATTTGCATCAAGGTCGCTAACCCAGTCACTTTCTTCTTTTGAAACTATAATGATATAATCACCAGTGATTACCATACCAGAGTCATAAAACTCTTCCTTAAGAAGACTTTCTTTATCTTTTATTAATAATTCTATTTTATAGAAATTTGGTGCACCTTGCATATTATTTAATAATTTAGTTAACTCAACAAATATAAACAATATTTATAATAAAATCAACAGTTGATTTTTTTTAAATAAAGCTATATATTTGATTAAAACAATTTATTAATGAAGAAAGAAATAGTACCTAAGTTAAAAAAGGTTATGGACAGGGCACAAGATGAGGCTAAAATGTATGATGATAAAGTTGTTAGACCAGAACATATTATACTATCAATGGTTAATGATGGAGACAACAGATGCGTAAACACTCTAAAAGCTATGGGTATTGATTTAAATGAGTTATATGACCAACTATCTAAATATACTAGAGATACTCATCTAAATATAAGTTCGAACAACCCAAAAAGGTTTAGAATAAGCTTTAGTGATGAAACACAAAAAATACTTAAAATGGTTGATAAAGAAAGTGATAATCTAAATGACCATATGATTGATACTGCACACATAATGATGGCGGTGTTAAAAAATAAAAAAAACGATTTAAACAAATTATTTAGTAAATTTAAAATAACATATAACAAATTTAACAGTAAACTTATGGATTTAGGAAATTTTGATATTCCAGAGAGAAAGAAAAAACAAGAAGATAAAATTAGAGGTTCATATATGGATGATGATGGAGAATCTGAAGACTTATTTGGTGGTAGAGGTAAAACCCCTAAAAAAAATAAGAAATTTGATTCTAAAACACCAGTTTTAGATAATTTCTGTAGGGACATATCTAAATCCGCTGAAGAGGATATTTTAGACCCAGTAGTGGGTAGAAAAGATGAAATAAAAAGAGTATCTCAGATATTATCAAGAAGGAAAAAGAATAACCCAGTTCTTATTGGGGAACCTGGTGTGGGTAAAACTGCGATAGTTGAAGGTTTAGCAATTTTAATAAAAGAAGGTAAAGCACCTAGAGTTATTTTAGATAAGAGAATATATTCTCTAGATTTATCTTCAATAGTTGCTGGTACTAAGTATAGGGGACAATTCGAAGAAAGAATGAAAGCTATTCTAGAAGAATTAAAATTAAACCCTAACGTAGTATTATTCATAGATGAATTACACACTATAATTGGTGCTGGTAATACCTCTGGAGGCATGGATGCTGCAAACATATTTAAACCAGCATTAGCTAGAGGTGAAATCCAAATCATTGGTGCAACTACTCTTGACGAATTTAGAGAAAATGTTGAAAAAGATGGTGCATTAACTAGAAGGTTCCAACAGGTTCTAATAGAACAACCTACAAATGAGGAAACAATTGAGATACTTAACAATATCAAAGAAAAATATGAAGACCACCACAAGGTTATTTATACAAAAGAAGCTATTGAAGAATGTGTTAAAATGGCTGATAGATATATTGCAGACAGGTCAATGCCAGACAAAGCTATTGATGTATTAGATGAAGCTGGTTCTACAACCAACATAGATGTAGAGGTACCAAAAAAAGTTAAACAATTAGAAGAAGAAAAAGAAAAGGTTCAAATAGAAAAAATAAATGTTGTTAAACAACAAAGATATGAAGATGCCGCAAAACTTAGAGATGCTGAAAGAAAAGTATCAGAAAATTTAGAGGAAGCTAAAAGAGAGTGGCTAGAATCTTTAGATAAGAAAAGAACCATTGTGGGTGTAGATTTAGTTTCGGAAGTTGTAGCTATGATGACTGGTATACCAGTTAATAAAATTTCATCACAAGAAACTAAAAAATTAATGATGATGGATAAAGACCTAAAGGGTAGGGTCATAGGTCAAGATTCAGCAGTTGAAAAGGTAACAAGAGCAATTAAAAGAAACAGATTAGGTATTAAAGACCAAGGCAAACCAATCGGTTCTTTTATCTTCTTAGGACCAACAGGTGTTGGTAAAACATATCTATCAAAATTATTGGCTGAACACATTTTTGGTGATTCTGATGCCATTGTTAGAATGGATATGTCAGAGTACATGGAAAAACATTCAGTATCTAGATTAGTTGGACCACCACCAGGGTATGTTGGGTATGAAGAAGGTGGGCAATTGACTGAAAAAGTTAGACGTAAACCATATAGCGTTGTTTTATTTGATGAAATAGAAAAAGCTCACCCAGATGTGTTTAATTTACTTTTACAATTGCTTGACGAAGGTATGTTAACAGACGGTTTAGGTAGAAAGATTAATTTTAAAAATACCTTAATCATTATGACATCTAACGTTGGTGTTACTGAAGTAAATAACTTTGGTAAAGATATGGGATTCAAAACTGGTGCTGCAATAGCTAATGAAGAAGAAAAATCAAGAGCTATTATTCAAAAAGCCTTAAAGAAAAAGTTTAAACCAGAGTTCTTAAATAGAATTGATGAAACAATCATATTTAATAGTCTTAAAAAAGAAGATATAAATGTTATAATAGTTAATGAGTTAGAAAAACTTAAAAGTAGAATTAATGAAATTGGTTATGACATTAAAATAAATAAGAGTGTCATGGATTATGTTGCAGAACAAGGTTATGATGAAGCTTATGGTGCTAGACCATTAGGTAGGGCCATTCAAAGACACATCGAAGACCCTGTAACAGACGCAATATTAAATAATGAATATTCTGAAGGCGATACAATTAAGATTACTTACAATAAGAAAAACAATAAAATTGTGTTATCTTAAGGTTATATTCGAATAAACTATAAACAATTAAAGCGGAAATTATTTTCCGCTTTTTTTATATATTTATGTATATGATAGAAGATGTTTTACTAAGTCGATATGAAAAGTGTTAAAAAAAAAGAAAAAATGATTAACGAAATAAGAGTTATAAACCCAGATAATAATTTAATAGTGAATGAAAAACCATTAAGAGATTCAGATATTATAAGAGTATACCATGGTTTTAATAACTACGAAGATGCAATCATGGCGGTTAAGTTTGGTTTTTCTGGTAAAGAAAAAGCTAAGAGGGTATATTCATATGAATCTAATAATAACCCATATGGTTTATTTGTAACACTTGATTTTGAAACCGCTAAGAAATTCACACACCCAAGAAGTAAAAAAGGTATATCTGTTATTTTAGAACTAAGTGTTAAAGTGTCGGACTTAGAAGCACCAGTTTGGCCTGGTGGGTCTTATACGGTTCAAGGACAAATGGCTCAATTTTGGAAAGATGAAAACGACAGATACAAACAAGGTACCTTAAAAGCTAGAGAAGAAGCAAAAAATAGTGATATAGACTTTATAACTAATTCAGAGAGGCCAGAGGTGGCTGCAACTCTAATGGGTTCAGAAAAGCAAGCTCTTTTTATTGGGGATATAAACCCAAATATGATAAAGAGTGTGTTTTATGGTGAATCTGGAAAACATGGTATAAACCCTAGTAGTTTTGAAAGGATGATACCTAAAAAATTTTTAAATAAGTTTGAATCTCATGAACCAGAAAGGGATTATAATAATACTATATCAAATAAAGGTATGGAATATAGTAGAAAAAAACATAAATTCTTTAACCCTAACGATGAGTTCTCTATGGATAAATTAGATAGAATAATAAAAGATAAAAATTATGGTTATGATAGTGCTGAAGAATTACTAGGTATATTAATTAAACATAATGAATTAGGAAATTATTTTTACCCTAAACAAATAAAACAAATAAAACAAATAAACAGTATAGAACTAATGAATGAGAATAAATTAAGGGGTGGTAAAGCTGATAAAATAAGTAAAAAAGATATTGCTAATAAGTTCGGTGTTACGGTAGCTAAAATAAATAAAGAACTTGATATGGGTGTTGAAATAGAATTAGAACATACAAAATCAAGAAACCTAGCTAAAGAAATAGCCATGGACCACTTAGTAGAAATTCCAGATTATTACACTAGACTTAAAAAGATGGAAAAGGAAGGTGAAAGAAAATGGAAAAAAAGAGAAAAGAAATTAGACGAGTCTATTAAACACTATATAAGAGACTTAGTTAAATTAAACTTAAATAGTTAAAATATAAACAATAAAAAAGCTGTGGAACATATATAATATACCCCATCAGCTTTATTAATTAATATCTTTTTATTAAGAATTACTTTTTAGATTCAGTAATTGACTTAACCTTTTCTTCTAATTCAGTGATTTTACTTTCTAGAACTGTTGCTTTCTTTGATTCTTGTTCAGCAATCCACTCTTGCTTTTTAACATTAACTGCTTCATTAACAATGTTGTCGATTAAATCAACTAACTCATTTTCTGTAATTTTAACGGTTTTTTTTGTATTTGACATAACTTATCTTGCTTTTAAAAAATTTTATTTGTATAATAAATAAATATATGTGAAAAACGTAAAAGACTAAAAAAAAAGTTTTAATTTACTTTTTTTTAACATCAAATATTGTTAATAACACTTCTGATGTTAATTTTTTTGTTTTTGAGAAAAAATCTATAGCCTCAGACAATGAATTTGCTTTAGTTTTTGTTATAATATCACCATCACAACTTAATAACACGTATTCCATAATATTAGTTTTATATTTATAAATATATTTGATTTTACACAAAGTATCAACTCCTGGATGACTTATCAGCACTTTTTGTTGCAGCCCAAGCATTTGGTTTTACTTTAAAGTCGTAACCCATACCTAATATATAACCAATAGCCTCAGATAAAGCTTTATTTGACTCCCATTTAATGTCTGGGTTAATATCAGCATGAACCTCTAAAGGGATGTCATATAAATCCAATAGTGGTGATATTTGGTATGCGACCTCTACAGACTTACTCACTTCAAATAACATCCTTTCTTTAACACCTTTTTTACCTTTTTTATATTTGTCACTAAAAAAATTAGCACCAATAACCATAGCCCCCCTACCAACAACTACACCACCACCTAAATCCTCATGCGTTGTAATTACTATTACCGTAGCAAATTTATATCCACTAGCTTTTCTTTGTGAATCAGTACCAACAGCAACTTTAACAGTTCTACCAAGTGCTAATTCATTTTCAAATAAACTTTCAACATATTCTATTAGAGGTATATCTATTTTTTCACCCCCCATTCTGCACCATTTAAAATCTGTTTCCTCCATAATATAAAAAACCCCAAAAATTGAGGGTTTAGGTTTTAAAAAAACTTGTTATTTAATATCCTTATCACATCTTAACAGATGGTAATAATTTTCTTAGTTTACGATAATTAGCCTCACCAACATCGTCCCTATTTACTGATAATCTATACAAAGAACCACCATTTGTTTTATCAAGATATTTTATTTCATCTGGAATATCTGTTATCTTATTACCCAACAAATTTAACATTATCATATTCTTCAACCCACCAATCTCTTTAGGTAGAGATGTTATGTTATTATCTGGTAACAACAATTCCTTTAGTGTTTTTAATTTACCTATTGAAGGGTCAATATTCTTTAGTTTAGATTTAGCAACTATGAACGTATGTAATTCTGTGAATTTTGAAACATCTGGTATTCTAGGCAGCTCTCTACCTATAAACTTTATTATAGGTGTAAAATCATCCATCATTTCAAACAACGATTCAGTCCAACCAAACTTAATTAAGTAATCAATATACTTGTTGTTATCTACCTTACCAATCTGTTTGGCCAGGTCAGTTAATATCTCATTAAAATAATTTGATACTGCAACACTATTATTAAGAACATCAAAATAAAAATTAGAGTTATTATTTTGTTTTCTATTTTTCACTTGGTCACTTTCAAAATGTATTTGATATAAATAATTATCGTTTAATTCGCCATTAAAAAACCTATGGTCTATTACTATATAAATGTCTGAGTTTTTACCATTCGGTCTATTATATGATTTTCCTGTGGTATAATTAGAAAACATTCCATTACCAGGTGACGATGTACACCAACTAACAAATTTATCAAATATAATGCAGAATTTAACATCTCTTGGTATTATAACTGAGAACTTTCTATCCTTAACAACTAATTCAGCCATACCAGCATCTATATAACTTTTTATTAGTTTTTCCATTTCAGAAGAATCTCTCTCTATAAATGGGTCAACAGCATCATACAAAGTAGATAAAGATTTATATTGGTTTATATTTGTTGGGTCATCAACAACACCCTTTAAAGAATAAGATTTCAGATTTAAATCTTTGAAGACCTTTTTCTTTTTGTTCTGTTCAAATATGGTTAAATACTCCATAGCTAAAGGTAAATCCTCAATAACAAACCTAATACCTTCAACTATTGTAGATTCATCTTTAATTAACCTAGTGAAATTATTTAACATCCATTGAGTGTATTTCTTTTTTGATGTTGGGTCTGAATCTAACATTGATTTAAATACAGAATAACCAACCATAACAGTTTTTTTATCCTTGTAAAAAGATTCACCATCAGACTTATGTTTAATAACTCTTTCTGTTAATAATAAGGCTATTATAGAATTATCTTCTGAGTTATTTATTTCGGTAACTTCTATTGGGTTTTTAAATGTTTTTAAAACCCTATCAACCTCACTATCAACAAGTTCATTAGTGTTATTTTCAAACACACCAAACTTTTCAGCTAAATACTCAACTCTGTTAATACTAATAAAGTCACTCATACATTATATTTTATACCAAATATAACACCAATAAAGTTAATAATCAATAAGACATTTTGTTAATTAATAAAATCTATTGAAAAAATCTTCATCAATATATTCCTCGATTCTCTTTTTCATTAACCATATTATGCCACACTCATTTTTTTCTCTTTTTATGACATCTAACATGACCATATTTGGGTCTTCGCCATCTGTTAACCTATATTTTACCTCTTCAAATATATTTATTTTATTTTCTTTGATTAATTGTTCCATTATTAAATTGTATGTTTCCCATCGACAGTAATGCTCTTCAGGTACAGTTCTAAGATTGTTCATTATATAATGGTTATATTCTTTGTCTAGACTGGAATAACTTCCAGAACCTATTTTAATTGTAAAATCGAAGGCCTTCATAATACTAAATTTAAACCCAGTTATTTAATGATAAATATCTGTAAATCTTATAATGCACTAGGTTTTAGCTAAAAAAATTAATTAAGAACGTTAATATTGTTTATAATAAAGTTAATCGAAGTTTTTTATCTTGTAATACAGTCTTTCAAGTTCTTCACTCCTGTTTTTTAAACTATCTAAAACGTCTATACAAGACATTGTTGGGTTTGCATTATCTTCAGTTAATTTGTATTGTAGTTCTTTTACCTTAAGCATGTCTTTGATATTATGTTTAAGTTCTAATAAAACTTGATTATAAGTAACCCACTTTTTTTTATCACTAAATGAATCATTAGATATATGTTCGGTCAATCTATTCTCATACTCATGTTCAAGATAAGTTTCAAAATCGCCATAAAATTCTCTAAGCGTTTTTCGTATTTTGTTTTTGATGTTCATCTCTACCCAATGTTAACGTCTTTAGATAATAAACCATTATTTATACTACCAGAACACCAATCAGAAATAACCTGTTCTGAAAATTCTTTACCAACCTTATATTTTTTTTGGATGTATTCAGATAAGGCTAATGGGTCAATAATTTCACCACTAACCTTAATCTCAAACACTTTTCTTTGTTGGTAGTCACCAGCAACAACATCTTCGTAGGCCTCAACAGCCTTTTTATAATTTGATTCCAAATCAGACACTATAGTTTCTACTATCTCTGTATATCTAGTATTCTCAACTATATAATTAGTTATTTTATTTAATTGTCTTTCTGATATGATTAACTTCTTTTTCATATTAATAAATATCTAAAAATTACGATAAATTATCAACAATTTCCTTCAATTTATTTTTTTGTACTAATCCCGATATACTATTACCGTTTTTTTCACCATCTTTGAAAACAACAGTGGTTGGTATACTTCTAATACCGTATTTTAGTGCTAATTCTTGGTTAGAATCAACATTAACCTTACCAATTGTAATATTACCATTTTCTTTAGCAAATTCCTCTAGTATAGGTGTGTACATTTTACAAGGACCACACCAATCAGCATAAAAATCTAAAATTGTTATCCCTTCCTTTGTTAATAAATCATTTACCGTATCTTTTGTAACTTCTAAAATCATATTTACTTTTTTTAAATTAGTTATTATTTATATATATAGTAAATATAATAATTTTTTAATTAAAATCAATGAGTGACTCGGAAATAATTAAAGAATTTATCGAAGTTTCGATTCCAGATGACCACCCAGCTATATATCAGTATATAATGGGTAGGGAAAGGAGTAAGGTCAGTGCGATAAATCAAATAACCAAATTAGCTGATGGTATACTAACACCACCATACACATCTGGTCATATTAGAACCGTGGCTAGACAATTCCTTAATCAAAAGAAAAAAGACCATGACAAAGGTTTAATACAAATAAGACCAATTTACTAAAAAAACTAAAAATAATTTTGTTTATTATAAAATAAACCTTATATTTGTCCATAACAGATTAAAAAAATCTAAAATATGAGTAATAAATTTAGTAAAAAAACAAATCCAGAGTGGTTCACTAACTCACATGAAGTGATATATGAAAACAATTCACCAAAGGTAGAGCACCTATTTAAGTTGTATAAAAAAGATAAATACATTTCCAGAGTAGTATACATGAATGACTCAGTTGGTTATGAAAATTTCAGGTTAGTATTATTCACGGAGGAAAACGGTAACTTCTCAATTGTATATTTTAGAAAAAAATATGGTATTAGTATTTCTAATAGAATATATAGTTCAGAAAAAAGATTAATTACTATAACATACAAAGAAGGTAAATTTTGGTTAATAGATAATTCTGGTAGATATAAATCTATAAGACCATTAACCATGAATTTTTTAAATTCATGTTTCCCAACCATACAACTAGGTATGGGAGAATCTAAAGAGTGTGAATTGATTTTAGATATACTTAAGGATAGGTTCACTTGGATTAGATTTATGAGAGAATATAAGGTAATGGGTAACATTGCGTTTAATACAATCATTAAAAACAAATTATATAGCCTTAAAAAGGCGCTACAGTTTGAATATAAAGTACCTAAACCGATTGCAAAGCTTATGCATAGTTCAGAAGACCATTGGTTAAAACATTATTTTAAATATTATTTACCATATATCAAAAATATAGAATCTTTAAAACCTGAATGGATAGAAACAAAAGGTATAAACTCACAAATAGGGTTACTTAGAGATACACTTAAAATGGCAAAAATACTTGATAAAAAAGTTAATTGTTCTTGGTCACTTAAAAGATTAAGATTAGAACACGATAATTTCACTAAATTAATTAACGATATAATATTCATAGGTTCAGACAGACAAATGAAAATAAAACCCATATATTCAAAATTTCAAGAACACTCAAAGTTTCAAATGATAAACACCACTAAGGAAATTGCCCTTGAAGGTAAAAAACAAAACCATTGTGTTGGGACATATGTGAGTAAAGTCGAGAGTGGTATTTGTGGGATATACAGAGTAAATGGGTTCACACTTGAATTAAACACTAGATACGATAAAAAAAGTAATAAACCACTACTAACAATTGGACAACTTAGAGGTCATGCAAATTGTAACCCACCAGAAGAATTATCAAATATGGTTAGTGAAAAAGTTAAAGAATTTAATTTTAATTTATTATCCGAAATTGGAGTGGAACGCCAAGACTTAACGGATTATAACATGGATGATTTTATATCAAATAGTGAACCATGGAACGACCTACCTTTTTAAAATATATGAAAAATAAAATAGAATACAATATATGTGATATGTGCGGAACCAAATTCAAAGGAAAGGGTTCAATTTGCTCACAAGAATGTGAAATAAAAATAACGGAACTATATTACAACAAAAAAGATAATGATGGATACCATAGAATTAAAAAATAAGATAGAAGAAATCATATCAAATCATTGTGGATGGAGTTTGATTGATGATACCATGATTAATGAATTGGTTGAATTGTTAGGTGATAAAAAAGAATTCAGCAATAAACCAGTTAAAGGTATATGTGTTGATGGTGGTACTGAAGGTAATCCAGGACCTTGTTTTTATAGAGGTGTTGATATAGAAACCAATACAGTGTTATTTGAAAAACACTTAGGTGAAGGTACAAATAATATTGCTGAGTTCTTAGCTATAGTACACGCAATACATTATTGTGAAAAAAATAATATCGAACCAAATATATGGTCAGATAGTAAAACAGCCATTGCTTGGGTAAGAAATAAAAAAGCTAACACCACAATTGATGGCCCTATTACTAATAGATTGACTAAGGCATGTGAATACCTTAAAAACAAAGATATAGTTATTAATAAGTGGAAAACCAAACACTGGGGTGAAATACCAGCAGATTTCGGTAGAAAATAATTAGTATCCAGCCTCTTTTAGGTCATTTGATGATGGGTAACCAATAACCTTTGAACATGTTTCGCAAACAAGCCTTAGACTAAAAACGCTATCACTAACGTTTTTAACAATTACCTTATTGTGTTTACATTTGCTTTGTAATTCATCAACTTCAGCTTGAAGTTTTGAGATGTCTTCTAATTTTTTATTTATTAATTCTTTAATTAATTTAGATTCCATAATATTATCATTAATCTCAATCTCAAAAACTTTTTCCTTTAACATTTTCTAGGTATTAAATCACTCATTATTTCGGTAAATAGATGGGTTTTGTTTACCAAAGATTCTTATCATTTCACCAGCCTTAGCATTAGCCTCATTTTCTAGTGGAGAACCATCAGCACCCTCTTCTGGCGACCCTATAAGGTCACCCCTTTCGTTTTGGTGGTGGTGAACCAATTCATGAGCTACAGAACGCATAACATCCATTATAGCCCTATCTTTTATATAAACACATATAACACAATTAACAATATCGTAATAAGCAGTTGTTACAATACCATTACCATCCCTGTCTTTAGTCAATCTAATAACACAGGGTTTTTCAATACCCAAATGGGTATTACAAAATTCAATGAATTTATGCATTAACGCTTTATTTGTCATTCTACCGTTATCCATGTTATTATTTTAACTTAGCTCTTAACTGAGCTTCAATATTTTTTAGTTTCTTGGCTAATTCTTTTTCACCACTCTTTCTAGCCTCAACCTTAGCCTTAACAACATCCATAAGTTGATTCCTAATTTCAGCCTCATCAGAATCCATAGTTATCTGACTCTTATTCTTATCGAACTCTTTTTCCTTGTCCAATTTACCATACTTGTATCTTAATCCCTCTGGAGTCTCATCCTTATATGCTACCATTTCTTTAGCCTTTTCCTCTGGTGATTTTTCTCTGTGAATATCTAATTGGTTTCTAATGTAATCAATTAATTCTCTACCCAAAACCAATAATGCTTTTTGTTTTGCATCACCAGCTGGTGAACCAGTTTCAGATTTACCAGTTTGGTCAAATTCATCATAACCAACATTTGAATTAGCCTTAATAAACACTGAAAATATACCCTCATCAGACATCCATGGCATACCTATTCTAGCTGGGTCAACCTTTTCGTTAGGGGTTCTTATATCATTAAATCTACCCCTAAAGTTAACCGTAACTAAATAAAGACCATCACCTTGATTTGGGTTATTCATGTATTCATTACCTAACCATTTCCTGTGAGTGTCAACAACTATATTACTAACTCTATAGAAATCAGCCTTAGTAGGTTTAACACTAGACCTACCACCCATTGGGTTTATAGGTGTGTGTCTACTTCTAGGTCCAGCCTCTAGTAAAACTCTTAATTTATTTTTTATGAAAGATTTCATTAATTCTTTTAATATAAATACTTGCAAATAAGAAAGAATTAACTTATCTTTGTTTTAAATAAGATACTATGGCAACAAAACTAGAAAAAGATATCACAAGAGAGTCCCTTGTAATCGTAGATGATAAAGAAATAGTGATAACACTTACAGCTGACCAAAAAATATCAATGAAGCTTAAGGGAAAGAGAACTGGTGGAGTATCAACCACTATTGAAGACTTATATAATCAGTTATCTGGTGACAACTCATCAAAAAATGAATCAACAGTAAAACCAACTAAGGGAAACCCTATGATACTTCTTAATGATTTAAGAGCCCAAAACGCTATATCTGGTGGTGATTATAAACATAAAGCATACTTTGATGGTGTAATAAAGAATTTAATAGATAGCATGAAATAAAAATATTAATATTATGGCAGAATACAATTTTAACCAAGACATAGATGTTGGTGAAAGAGGCGAACTAGTTTTAATTAATGAATTTGAAAAAAAAGGATTATCACTAGTAAATGATAATAAAGATAATAAATATGATGTTAAACTGAGGTTACCAAGCGGTAAAGAAACTACACTAGAAATTAAAACAGATGTTTGGTGTGCCCCAGGTAGATATCTTGAATTACCTTTTGATAGGATATGGGTAGAAGCAAAGGATAGTGGAAACCTATTTATCGAATTCCAATCAAGAAATAAACCATCTGGTATTTCAGTAACACAAGCTGATACGTTTATATATTATTTCCCATTCTTCAAAGAGTACTGGTCAATAAGTGTTACCAAACTGAAAAACCTAATAAAAACAAATGATTTTAGAGAAACTAAAGACTCTGGTGATTTAGATTCTGATACTAGAGGATATTTAATACCTAGAAAACAATATAAAAAAGAATTTAAAGTTTTTAATGTTGATTATGAGTGGGAAAAATAAAAAAGGAGATTTACACATCGAACTAATACCAAAGACGTGTTTTTACTCAAACGTAAGAACACTTCTACCAAACAAGTATTGGGATAAATTAAGAAAAGAATCTTACGAAGCCGCTAATAATGTTTGTGAGATATGTGGTGACACTGGAAAAAATCAAGGTTATGGGCATAACGTTGAATGTCATGAGATATGGGACTACAATGATAAAACTAGAACCCAAAAACTATTGGGACTTATCTCCTTGTGTCCTAAATGCCACCAAGTAAAACACTTCGGTAGAACATCAGCAATTGGTAAACAAGCCCAAGCATTCAAACACCTAGAAGAAGTTAATAATTGGAGTCATAAGGATTGTGTTAAACATGCTGGGGACTCAATGATGGTTTGGAAAGATAGGTCACAATATAAATGGAAATTGGATTTAAGTATACTTAATGAAAAGTTTGATATTCCTAAAAAATTAATAACTGAAGCGGAAAAAAAGAGATTATTATGAAAATTTATTTAAGTATATTATTTTTAACTTTAAATATAACAACTAGTTTTGAACAAATTGACTTTGAGCCCATAGGTAATGCAGAGATTAATAATAATGGTACAACAGAGATTAATAGATATCCTACATCACTAATAGGTGATACTATATACTATAGAAATGGTTACTCATTCTCATATAATGAAAAATATGAACAACCAAATTGGGTTCAATATACGATAACATCTCAAGACCTAGAGTGTGAAGTTAAAGCTAAAAGAAAAAATAACTTTAAAGAAGACAACTCAATCACCACAGAATCAGCAACACTTGATGATTATAGGGGTAGTGGGTATGATAGAGGTCACTTAAAAGCTTCAGCAGATGAATCATGTGACCAAGAACAAATGGATGAAACATTCTTAATGTCAAACATGTCACCACAATCACCACAATTCAATAGAGGAATCTGGAAAAAGTTAGAATCACACGTAAGAGACTTAGCTTTATTCAATGACAGTGTTATAGTTGTCACTGGAGGCGATTTAAATGACTCTCTTGAGGTTATTGGTGATAATAGGGTTGGTGTTCCTAATTTTTATTTTAAGGTTATATACGTCTTTAAAGGGATTAATTCAGATACTATTGGATATTACCTACCAAACCAAAAGGTGGAATATAATTTAGAGAATTATATTCTTGATGTTGACACAATTGGAGAAATAACTGGGATAAAATTTAATTAAATTTTTTTTATTTAAAATTTTTTTGTATATTTGGTTTATTAAATAATAATAAAAAATAAATTTTATGAAAAATTTTCATTATATACTGTTAATTTTTATGTTCCTTTTTGTTTCTTGTGAAAAAGAAACAATTGAACCAGTACAAACTGAAGAAGTTAGTACAACACCAGTAGAAGAAATAAGAATCTATGGTAAATGGTTACTTTTAGATGCTAAAATGTATGTTGAAAACATCGAAACACACCAAAAAACTGTATATGACCATTTTGATGCAAATAAAACGGTTTCTAGTTTAAGATATTCTGGGTCAATTTACGAAATTGAGGATATTGAACAGAATGTAACTACATGGGAATTCCATCAACCACTTAACATCCCAGGTAATGGTGAGTTTATATTAAACTCTGATACCATACAACCATATGGGTTCTATGTGACTAAGTCAAACTGGACAATTGTGGAACATCCATTAGCATTTATGAATGGTGGTACACAAATAGGCGGTTCATCAAGACCAATAGACGCTTTAATATTAGATTACGATGAAAATGTCGTTAATTTCTACATACAAATGACTTATGAAAGTATAGATGGTTATAATTCTAAGTATTTTAATGAATTAACAATGATTAAAATAGAAGAATATTAAGTAAATCAACTATAAATTGTAAAAATCCTTTAAAACTCTACCTATTAACTCATCCCCAACACCATAAAGTAGATGTAATATTGAAAAAAGTGAAAAAAATACCATATTATTATCTTTTGGGACCAAAAATTGCTTACCATCAATAATAACACCCCTTTTAAACCTATTCTTTTCCCTTATTTTAACTACTGGGTATGATTTTTTAAGTAAATTAATCATCAAATCGTAAATAATGATGTCATCATTAAAATTCGCAGATACTGTGGTCCCCGAATTCGTACTCTTCTTCTTCATCCATAACTATTTATACTAAATTAATTAATTTATCGTTATTTTTACTTAAAATTTCATTAAATACTATCTCATATACTTCAGATAAAGGGTAAAACCCACTATATTTTTGTTCAAACTTTTTTACTGTATCAAACAACTCATCTCTAAGACCTAAATCAATAGCACTATAAACAATATCTTCTATTTTAGTCATATTAAAACTTTTTAAAATAAATATTTTGTTTTTTGGTTAAAATTAAAAAAATATTGTATATTTGATTAAAAATTTTATTATATGAACATAAAAGAACAATATAATGAACTAATATGTTACAATATATGCGAATCTATGTATGATAATATGTATAAATACACAAATTACAATAGTTTTATTAATATGTGTTCAAATATGAAAGATTATGTGGAATCAGACATACCAATACTACCTGAATTAGGTTTAATCATAAAAATGTCAGTTAATAATATTGAGAATTTATATGGGATTGGTCATAACGAAGTAAAAAAACATGTTTTAATCTTTTTAACTAAAGAAATGTATTTAAAATACCATAAGATAATTCATATAATAAAAAAAAATTGCAAAAACTCTTATTATATTTGATATTATTAAATTTTTTTACTATATTTGTTAGATATGAAAAAACAAAGTAAAGGATTGGAAGGTATTGAGGTACCAAACAAAAGTGATTTAGAATTAAAGAATGTACTCTATTGTATCGAAAATAAAATGACTGGTGATAAGTATGTTGGCGTGTCAACTAGAAAATTCAAAGATAGATTAATACAACATCTAACACTACACTCAAAACAAAATTCTTCAGCAGTTAATGGTAGAACTTCTTTGTATATTGATTTAAATAAATACGGACCAGAAATCTTCAAAACATATGTTATTGAACAAAACGATGACTATGATTACTTAATTGGTGAAGAGAGAAGACTTAGACTTGATGATGAGGATTATAGTAGGTACTCTGAAAGAGACTTATATAGAGACCTTTCTAGAAAAAGAGAATATACTAAAATTGTATGTACTTCAATAAACGATAATAAAGTATTAGTGTTTAAATCACAAGCAGAGTGTGGAAGACATTTTAATTGTCATAGAACTAATGTAACTAGAGCACTTAGAGGTGAATATAATTTAAAACGTAAATGGAAAGTTACTTACGAATAAAAACCCTTAATATATAAATTATTTATGACAGAAAGAGAAATACAATTACTAGGTTTTGAGAAAAACGAAGATAATGGTGGTGTAGACCAATTTTATTATTACACTAAAGATATTACAAGAGGTTTAACATTCATCACCAATGCAAGTGATGAGATAGTAGATGGTGAATGGTATGTTGAGTTTTTTGATACAGAAATACCTGTTAGGTATTGTGAGTTTGATAGAGTAAAATCTTTAATTGACTTACTTGAATCTGGAGTTGTTAAAGAATAAAATATTACTATGGCTAAGGGTTCAAAAGGTGATATAACTTATCTTAGACTTAAACTTATGGTATATCTATATGAAGAAGAATATGAAAAAGCTGAAGTTATGAAAAAATGGATTATAGAGCTAGGCGGTAATCCAGAAATAGAAAATATAAACTCATTACTACACCAAATAAAAAATAATATATTTAAATGAATAATATGAAAGAAAGAAGAAGAGCAATAGATGGTAAGTTGATTGAAGTTAGTAAATCCAATCCAGGATATTACAAATACCAATTTACTATTAAAGAATTAGATGGTGATGAAAATGTTATACCATCATATGGTGTAGACATGACTGATGCCTTACAAAGAATCCTTAAAAAAGAAAATAAAGAAAAACTTAATAAAGTGTATGTAAACAAAGTCGAACCTACTCTTATGGTTTCGGTTATACTAGTATGGTTAATAATGATAGGGCTATCCATGTTTATGCCAAATCATCCTGAATATGCACTATATGGTACAATAGGGCTTATGTCAATTGTTACAGTAGTCGCAATATATAATTTTATTAAAAATATTGATAATTAATTTGAGTGTAAAATATAAAATAAAAAGGTACCTTGTACTTACAAGAATTAAAAGAGCTGTAACCTCTAGAATTATAAGTCTAATTATAACATTCTTTGTTGGTTGGCTGTTAACTGGTGATATATCTGTTGGTATTCTTATTAGTTCTGTAGACACAATATTTAAATTATTACTTTATTATATCCATGAAAGTGTTTGGGAAAAAAAGATTAGTGAGGGTATAAGGAAGATTAAGAAAAGTGAAAATAAAACTAGATAAATTACTAAGTGAATACATAATGAAATATATAAATAAGTTAAACAAAAAAATGGGTACAAATTTATTTAAATTTACGCAAAGAGTAATTAGAAAAGAAAGAGAAGTTTTACTTAACCAAGTAGGTAAAACAATTTGGTTAACAGGTTTATCTGGTTCTGGTAAATCAACCATAGCAAATGAATTATCTTCTAAGTTACATAATGAAGGTAAGTTAGTTTATGTTTTGGATGGTGATAATATCAGAATGGGACTTAATAAAGATTTAGGTTTTTCCGATGATGATAGAAAAGAAAACATTAGAAGAATTGCTGAAGTGGCAAATCTAATGACTGACTTAGGAGTTATAGTTATAACTGCTTTTATTTCACCATTTGAAAAAGAAAGACAGATGGCTAAAGATATAATTGGTGAAGATAATTTTATCGATATTTATATTAAGGCACCATTAGAGGTTTGTGAAGAACGCGACCCAAAGGGGTTATATAAGAAAGCTAGAAATGGTGAAATATCTATGTTTACAGGTATTGATTCACCTTATGAAGAACCTATAAATCCTAATATGTTTATTAAAACAGATAAAATGAGCATAGAGGATAGTGTTGAATTTATTTATAAAAATTTATGATTTGGGAAAAGAAAAAATCATTAATAAATAACGGAATATTAATTATTAAATTATAACTTATGGAAGCAATACTTAAATTCAATTTAAAAGATGAGGACGATGTCGCATCACATATGAGATGTGTTAAATCTGACGACATGGCATTTGTACTATTTGACCTACTATACAAAACAAAAAAAAAGGTGGAACATATAATCGAATTAGCAGAAGACAGAAATGAAACCATGGATGCTCACGATGGTATGGAATTAATGTATCAAGAAATCTATGGACTACTAGAAAAATATAACGTAGATGTAGACGAACTACTGACCTGAAAAACCTAAGAGGGGTTGGGGGAGTTAGGAAAAGGCCGAAGGCCAAAAAAGTGATTTTTTTAAGTAAATTTAACACGCATGTTTAAAACAATAGAGATTACAGAAGAAATGAAAATAAATGCTGAAAACACATTTAAAAGTATATACCCAAACCAACCCTTATCATACGATAAAGATAATAAAAACTATTATACAAATTTACCAGATTCAAATGAGATAGTGGGACCAATATCTCTTTATGAATTATGTATAAGGATGCCAAATAACTAATTATTTCTTCAATATAACTGACCAAAACAATTCAAAAGTTAAGGAAAACACACTCTTAAGTATTATAAAATCACAAATTATATTAACAAAATTTGTATCAAAAACATTTATTATACCATCACCGTAGAATAATGCACCTAACACAAAAAATGAAATCATAAAAGACTGTGCAAAATGCCACAAGTCTGTAACCCAAACAAATACGGTAGATGAACCTGGAAACTTCTCACCACCAGAACTGTTACTGTTATTCTTCCACTTATTCTTATAACTAACCTCTGGGTTAGCCCACCACTCTAATTTACTACCCTTAAATATGGAATCATCCCAATGGAAATTAATCTTATCCATTATAGCATTACACATCCCAGCAAGAACTAAAAATAAAATACTTAACATAATTTATCTACATTTTTCTAATTCAATTATTCTGTCCTCTAACTCATTAATAATCTTAATCTTCTTATCCAATCTAACCTCTATTGTGTCAATCTCCATCTGCATTATCTTAAACTCAGCATAAGCCATACCAGCTAAAAAAACTAGAGCAACTATATGAACCATGTTGTCTTTTAAATAATCTTTCATAATTAATTTATTTGTATTCCTGAAAATAAATATCCAGCTACCACTTCAAAAATCTGAATATTATGAAAATGTGATAAATAAAATCCACCACCAAATACAATTGTTAAAATTATAAATAAACCTCTCCAATAAGGTAAGTAAGAATCCCCCCAACTATCTTTACCGCTACCATAAGCGAAATCTAATTTTTTTCCACAATTACCACATTGTGTAGGTCTATTAGGTCTAAACCAAGGTAACCAAGCCCAAGGCTTCTTTACCATTCTACCCCTCCATTGTATATGGGAATAATTCCACCAATCCTTGTGCGAACACGTAGAACACCTATATTTTTGTCTTGTAAATATGTTTAATGAAGTACCTTGCCATCTAACATCTTTAAATTTATCAACCTTTCTACTCAAAATAACCTCCTGTTTATTATAAATATTAAGACTTAACCTTAATAGTTTCATACATAAGATTTAAATGATAAAAACATAATGCCCACACAGCAATCGTTTCAAACCAAAACAAACCATATAATACCAAAACTGGTATACTAATCAAATAAAGATATAAATAATATTTAAGTCTATTAATACTATATAAAGCTGGGATGCAAGAAATAAAAAATGCTGTAGCTACCATATCATGTAATAATGGACTGAACTCTATAGAAAATGCTGTTAGTAATAATAAAAATAATGCTGGTAACTTCCACTTATTAACACTAAATAAAAAATAACTAGTGACAGCGTTAGTGAAAATATATAATGGTTGTAAAATAGTATTCCATGAAGAAGAAAACGAGATTATCTCACCACAAACCAACAAAATTATTATCGGTTGTAGCATTGCTAAAATAATAGCACCAACTCTTATAGAAATATTAAAATTCACAAAAATAAAAACCCTTTATTATATATATGTTTAAATAAGATATAAAATAAAAAAAAATTGCATTAATAGATAATTTATAGTACTTTTATTAAAATATATTTAAAATGAAGAAAAAATACTCCACATTAGAAATAAATAGAGACGGAAAACTAGTCTCTAACGAAACATTATATAACAACATTGCTCATGAAGTAACTGGACTATGGGAAATAACTAATATGCCAATCCTAGATGAAATCTCATTAAAACCAGAAGACCTAATCCAACCCATAATAGAATAACCAAAAACCTCAGAGGGGGCTGGGGGAGTTAGGAAAAGACCGAAGGTCAAAAAGCGATTTTTTTTAAGATATTTTAATCACTTATACCGTATTAATAATATTTATTATTAAAAACATTTAGTGTTATGAATTTACTAGAAGGAAAAATACAACTTAAAAGAGCAACCGTAGGTAAAAATAAAACCAAAATCATTAAGATAGATGGTGACTCATTCCCATATAAGGACATATTCAAAAAATATAGTGCAAACTGGGACAAATTCGGAAAGGCCTGGTTCTGGTGGGCAAATAAAGAAGATGAACAAACAATCATCGATAATAAGATAAAACCAGCAATCGCTGAGATAAGAGAGAAACATAAAGACTTTATTCAAGAAATAGATGAAATTATTGCCGCAATCTCAGAAGAATCTCCTTCTTCACAAGAAGAAGTGGGAATCACCAAAGAAGAAGAAAATGATGTAAAGAAAAAATTACAAGACTTTAAAGAAATGCTTCTTAATATAGGTGAAGATGAAGAATTTAAAGACGTAATGAAAAAGGTTATAGATATTAAAGCAGCTCAAGGACAAAGATTCTCAATGGGTAACGCAATACTAATATTTATCCAAAATAGAAACGCTGGTATGGTTAACTCTAAAACTAACTGGTTTAAATACTATAACAGAGAAGTTAAGCCTAATGCAAAACCTCTAATGGTTTGGGCACCACAAGGTTCTAAGTTTAAACAATCAGATAAAAAGAAAGGAGAACTTAAAGCAAAGTTTTATAAACAAATAGGTAAAAAACCTGGTGATAAATTAACACCAGCTGAAGGTATCAAGCTTAAAGAACTAACAAGAGATACCGTTTACGCATCTAGATTTAAATTAGTACCAGTTTACGCTACTGCCGATACTAAACAAATTGAGGGTACTGAAGACTATGTTAAAAAAGCAGCTGACGCTAAAAAGAGTGTTAAGTGGTTTGAAGAAGAAATGATTTCTGATGAAGTAAAACCTGTATATACTGGACTTATTAATTACGCTGAAGCTAATGACTTAAACATCGAACTAGTTGATGACCTAGGTGGTGCAAGAGGTGTTAGTATGTCAGGTAAGATTCAAATACTAAAGAATGAAGGTAATGATGTGGGACTTACAAAAACACTTGCCCATGAAATTACTCACGAATTACTTCACCAGTCTTACTTAAAACAAAAGGGTGGTTCAGCTGGTAAATATCATATCGGTGGTAAACTTAATCTAAGTATGCAAACAATTGAACAACAAGCTGAACTTTCAGCATGGATGTTTATGTACGCTTTCGGTTTTGATGTAAAGACTACTTCACTTAACTATACTGTTATGTGGGGAGGTAATAAAGAAAATATGGTACAAGTATTTAATACTGTATCTAAGGTGGTTAACCACTTGGTTGATGAAGTTAATAAACAAATTAAATTAATTAACGAAGGTACACATACTCATGGTACTCATCTTAGTCCAGAAGATATTGCTGACCTTACAGGTTTTGGAAAAGAGTTCGATGAACTGGAAGCCAAACAAGACCTAAAAGAAAGAGTTAAGAAAAAACTTAAACTATAATCCAATAATAAAGGGACCTCAAATAAGAGGTCCTTTTTTATACACTATCTTATATTGAAAAACCTCAAAGGGGGTTGGGGGATTTAGGAAAAGACCGAAGGTCAAAAAGCGATTTTTTTTTAAGATATTTTAAGGGGTTTTTAACTACTTTAATTTATCAATTAAATCCATGATTTTATCATAATACTCCCATTCCTTATTGTTTCTAACTGAATAATACTTATCCTTAGCAAAATTA
>Ga0233415_10000319_pt1 | contig 23078 bp, 24 predicted proteins | sample Na_anoxic_12_MG_FD_188631 | JGI IMG/M metagenome (GOLD analysis project Ga0233415, IMG submission 188631) | Seawater microbial communities from Saanich Inlet, British Columbia, Canada - Na_anoxic_12_MG | ecosystem: Environmental > Aquatic > Marine > Inlet | place: Canada: British Columbia... | reverse complement strand
GTTTTGGCTAAAACCTTTTGCTTTTGTTTTTCTTGGCTTAATTATTGTTTTTTTTAGTTATATTAATATTACTCAAGCAATCAACTCAATGGAAGAAAATATTTATCCTTTTGATAAATATCAAGAAGCTGGAAAATGGTTAAGACAAAATACCCCGCAACAGTCAATTATTTTCAACGCTAATTGGGATAATTTCCCTCAATTATTTTTCTACAATCATCAAAATAAGTATATTGTTGGCATGGATCCTACTTTTATGTATGTTTATAATAAAGAGCTTTATTGGTTTTGGAATAATATTGCCAGCCAAGGCATTGTCTGTTCTCAGTCAAAGGAAAAATGCCCTGATTCTGTTTATACTGAAAAATTTTCTATACGCGGGCAAAAAATATACCAAATTATTAAGGATGAATTCCAAAGTGAATATATTTTCATAGACAATCGCAAAACATCTAATTTTGAAATACACAGAATATTTAAAAAAATATTAGAGAGCTCCTTTTTGTTTGAAAAAGTTTATCAATCTAAAAAATACCCAGAAGTGATGATTTTTCAATTAAAAGATAATTAAATTAAAAAACCAAGCATAACAAAAAATTGCCTGGTTTTTTATTTATAAATTATAATATTTGATTATTTATAAATTACTTTATTATACTCTCTATAAATTTTTGAGCTACTCCAGCAAATAAAGCCACTCCAATACCAACTAATCCCCAAACGAATCTTTTTCTGGCTTCTGTTAATTTCTCGTCATTACCGCCAGCTGTCATCCAGGTCAAACCAGCCCAAACAATCATCATAACACCCAAGATTAAAACAATCGCTTGAAACCAGTTAACAATCGTTTCTATAATCCTCGTTATACCAGTAAGACTTGTTGGCCCTACTCCAGTTGCAGCAAATATTGCTGGGGCTATAAGAAATGAAGACATACAAGTCAGAATTCCAACAGCAAAAAATGTTTTTATTTTTCTATTTTTCACAAATTTCACCCCCTTTCATATAATTTATCAAAATCTTAATTTTATTATGAATTACAGCATCCATCTGAGACGAACTCTTTATTTTATTTGATTATTATTTTTAAGAGAGAATATTCTTAATCAAAGTAATCCATGTTTTCCCCATTATTAGTATTGCTAAACCAATTAAAGACCAAGTTAGCGCTTTCTTAGCTTTAGTGATATCATCATCATTGCCTCTGGAAATCATAAATAGAATGCCAGAATAAACAATCATAATAACAGCAATTAATATGCCAATATTAACAATCCATTCTATAATACTTTCAACTAATTTACTAAAATCAGTTGTTCCGATTGGATTAGGCAAATTACTGTTCGCTCCATAAACAACGAAAGGAATGAATAGAACTAAAATAAAAATTGAAATTAATAATAGAGGATATTTTACTAATTTATTTTTAAACATAGATATTTTTATCTCATTAAAAGAGTTATTTGATTAGCTGATTTTTCAATTGCTTCTTCAATAGTCGCTTCTCCTAATATTACTGATTCTATCATATCAGCTAAAATAGTTTCAATGCTTAAGTTATCCACCTGGTACCAGGAATGCGCTGTTAATGCCTGTTCGGCAAAAATTCCTATGCCAGGGACGTCTTTTTGCGAAGAGATTAAATCGCGGCGCGCAGTCGGCCTTTTAGTTAATTCTAAATATTTTTGCGTATTTTCTTTTTCAGACAGCCAAACAATAAATTGCCAGGCAGCTTTGGCTTTTTGGCAATTACTAGAGACAGTTAATCCCCAATAATTAGCATAATTAATATCTTTAGTTGAGCCCTTAATTTGCGGCATAGCTGCTACGGCAAAATTTAAATATGGCGCTTTTGCTTGAATGGTTGGTAGGTTATATGCATAATTAAACATCATAGCTGCTTTGCCTTCGTAAAAAGCATCAATAGAATAATGCATCCGAGTATTCCAGGTATATACTGATTTTAATGGATTGGCAAAATCAGTATAAAATTCCAAGGCTCTTTGTCCAGGACTAAAATCTTCTATTTTTTGGTCAAAGATAGCTCTATCTTTCTTCTCATTAACCATTTGAGCGCCGGATTGAAGCATTAAAAGAGAAAGTATGTCAGTTGAACGATTAATATTGCGAGCTGTGCCTAAAACAGCCCCTGCCTTAACAATATTCCCCCGTTCGTCACTAACAGTTAATTTTTCAACATCATCCAAAAATTCCTCCCATCTAGATGGTGGTTGAGGAATACTATTGGTATTAAAAATATCTTTATTGTAATAAAGAGCTAAAGTATCAACCCACAGTGGCATAGCAAAAATATAATTGTCTATAACAAAATCTTCATAAATTACATCAACAAAATTCTCTTGAATCTGTTTAACTGTAATAAGCTCTGATGAAGCAGCTAATATCTTGTCTTTATATCTAGGCACCCAAGTGTTATGAAGCATAAAAATGTCTGGTCCGCGATTACTGGCCATTGCTTCAAGTAAATCTTTCTCATAAGTTGAGTTAATCTTTTTATAATATTCAATTTTTATCTCTGGATGCTCTTTATTAAAATCTCCAATTAAAGAATCGTAGATGTCCGAATCATCAAAGACCCCCCAAAATTCCAATTCCGCATTTTCAACCGGTTCTTTACAGCCAGGGAAAATAGAAGCCAGTCCAATAAGAATAACTGGAGCAATAAAAGTATAAAAAGTGGCGATTTTTGCTTTAGACACAATTGCGCAAGGACAGTCCTTAGAATGACATCCTTCCCATTTTAGTTTTAATACCTAGTAAATATTTTAAATATCATTCTGCAAGGATGTCATTCTAAGGACTGTCCTTGATTTGATTTTCTAAAGATTATTCCGTAATGCTGATTATCAAGAGATAACTCTTTATCTAAAATTAATTCTTCGTCGCTGGTTAATTTTTGAATTTCCTCTTTTGAAATAAACCAGCCCTGTTCAGGCGCCATATTAGAACCTTTAATCCATTCGATAATTACAATCTGTCCAATGTCTTTTAATACTCTCTTTGCTTCTCTAATAATCTCTGGTTTTTTTTGGGACTGGAATAAAATATTGCGTAAAATAACTAAATCTGCTGAATTGTCATTTATTTTTGAAGAGCCAAGAATTTCTAAATTACAATGAACTATTTTAATATTATCTACATTTTCAAGTTCAGCTTTGCTTTTTACTGCTTCTAAATTTTCTTTAACTACATCTAAAGCGTAAACCTGTCCTTGATTAGCCAGTTTAGCTACTGGAATACTAAAAAACCCTCCTCCGCAGCCAAAATCAGCCACAACCATATTATTGCGGATGTCCAATTGGCTTAAAATTTCTTCTGGCTTGAAAAAGCCATTGGCATTTTCTGTCATAAAATTATATACAAGCTACAGAAGCTACTTTATCTCCTTGACTCATTTTCATAACCTTAACGCCTTGAGTAGCTCTTCCTAAACAAGAAATATCTTTAAGATTAGTCCTAATTATCTGTCCTTTTTGGGAAATAGCGATTAAATCTTCCTCATCATCTAAAATTTGACTAGCAATAATATCGCCTGTCTTTTCTGTAATCTTAGCAGTTTTGATTCCAATGCCTCCTCTTTTCTGTGTTTTATAAAACTTTAGATATGTTTTTTTGCCAAATCCATTTTTAGTTATTACTAATACTTTCAAGTTCTTTTTTTCAGCATTTTTCTCTATAACATCCATCCTAATCAATTTATCGTTTTCTCTCAAATTAATTCCTTTTACCCCAGCCGCAGCCCGAGACATTGACCTTACATCACTTTCTTTGAAGCGTATGCTTTGTCCTTTAGAAGTAACTAAAATAATTTCACTTTGTCCGGAAGCTAGTTTGGCCCATTTTAATTTATCGCCTTTGTTTAAATTAATAGCTATTAACCCAGTCCTTCTAACATTGCTAAAATCTTCAACTTTGGTTCTTTTAATTATACCATTTTCTGTGGACATTACCAAATATTTCATACCTTGCTCTTTATCCACATTAAGAATAGCGTTAATTTTTTCTTGGGAAGCTAATTGTAGGATATTTACAATAGCCTGGCCGCGGGCAATTCTGCTCGTTTCTGGAATCTCATATGCCTTGGACTGGAAAACACGTCCTTGGTCAGTAAAAAATAGTATATCATCATGAGTTGAAGCAGGTAAGAAATAGCTAACCACATCTTCTTCTCTTGGCTTAATGCCAACTATTCCTTTGCCTCCTCTTTTTTGTGCTCTATAATCCTGTGGATTAACTCTTTTAATATAACCGCCTTTGGTTAAAAGAATAACACATTCTTCTTTATGAACTAATTCCTCTTCAGTAAGCTGGCCAACAGCCTGATTATGAACCTTGGTTTTTCTTGTATCAGCGTATTTCTCCCTTATTTCTTTTAATTCGTCTTTCACTACTCCTAAAATCTTTTTTGGACTCTTTAATAAGATTTCTAATTCTTTAATTATCTGTTTTTTCTCTTTTAATTCGTCTTTAATTCTCTTTCTTTCTAAACCAGCCAAAGCCTGCAAGCGCATTTCCAAAATAGCTGTTGCCTGTAAATCAGTTAATTTAAATTTTTTGATTAAATTTTTATGAGCAATCTCTTTGTTAGCTGATTCCTTAATTGTTTTAATAATCGCATCAATATGGTCAATTGCCTTATTCAAACCCTCTAAAATATGAGCTCTTGCTTTAGCTTGTTTTAATTCAAATTTAGCTCGGCGCGTAACAACGTCCTTACGATGCTTAATATATTCCTCTAAAACATTTTTTAAAGACAAAACTTGAGGCTGCAGACCATTGATTAAAGCAATCATATTTAAATGAAAAGTTTTTTGCAAATCAGTAAGTTTGAAAAGCTGATTAAGAATTTTCTTTGGATGGCCATCTCCTTTCAGATCAATTGCTATTCTAACGCCGTCTTTATCTGACTCATCACGAACATCTTTAATCCCTTGAATTTTTTTATCTTTAACCAAATCAGCTATTCTGGTAATTAAGTTAGCCTTATTGGTTCCATAAGTTATTTCATGAATAATAATCTGGAATTTGCCTGCTTTTCTTTCAATAATTTCTGTTTTGGCCCTGTTAACAATTGGACCACGGCCTGTGCTGTATGCCTGGATCATTCCTGATTTATTATATATTTCTCCGCCAGTTGGAAAATCAGGCCCTTTAATAAATTTAAAAAGATCTTTAACTGTTGCTTTAGAATTGCCAATTAGGAAAATAACACTATCAATTATTTCTCCCAAATTATGAGGCGGGATATTAGTTGCCATGCCAACTGCTATGCCCATACAGCCATTCAAAAGCAATTGCGGCAACTTGGCTGGCAAAATAACTGGTTCTTTCATTGTACCATCGTAATTATCTGTCCAATCAATCGTTTCTTTGTCTATGTCCATTAACATTTCTTCAGCAATTTTGTGAATTTTTGCCTCAGTATATCGCATTGCAGCAGCATTATCACCGTCCATCGAGCCAAAATTACCTTGTCCATTAATTAATGGATATCTAGTATGAAAATTCTGTGCCAGTTTTACCATTGATTCATAAACAGCTGCGTCTCCATGCGGATGATACTTTCCTAATGTTTCTCCAACAATAGTAGCTGATTTTCTAAACTTAGATGAACTAGTCAATCCCATTCTGTACATAGCATACAAAATACGGCGATGGACTGGCTTAAGACCATCGCGCACATCTGGCAAAGCTCGCGCCACAATTACGCTCATAGCATAATCCAAATATGAATCTTTCATCTCTTCAGTAATTGAACGTTTTTTTACAGAGCCTATCCCTATTTTATTTTTTTCTTCCTTGTTTATTTTCTCCATTATTTTATTATTAATCACTTAAAGGCAGCTTTATTGGCTTAATTTTCTCTGGTTTTTTTTCTGGCTCAATTTGATTGTCTAATTGCTCTAATTCTTCTTCCAAATCTTTTTCAAAAAATGCCCCAATGCTGGCTTTTAGTGTTTCTTTAAAAGAAGGCATTTCTTTTTTAATTTCATCCAAGGGTGTTCCTTCTTTCCCAGCTGTTGTTGAAAAAGAACCCTTTAGAGAAATTACCCAAATAGAAACAATAAAAAACATAAAAATAAAAACAGCCAAACAGAGTATTTGGATACGGACATAGCGAGGTTTTTGCTGAATTTTTTCTAAAAAATCTAATAGAGACATTTTATATCTTAAATACCACTACTTCCATTTCTTTGCCAATTAAGTCCTTTTTTTTAAGAGTTAATTTATCAACAGCTGTTTTTTTCTCTAATCCTATTTCTTTTAAAAATTCGCTTAAATCGTCCAGATGAATTTTTAAATTAGGCATTTTGTAATGCATAGGGATGATTAAGCGCGGCTCAATTTGTTTGGCTATTTTAGCTGCTTCTTGAGCATTAATTGTATAAATACCGCCAACTGGAATCATTAAAATATCAACGTTGCCAATTGCTTCTAATTGTTTATCAGTTAATTTTTCCTGACCAAAATCCCCTAAATGACACAGGCGTATTTTATCCATTTTTATCAAATAAATAGTATTTAATCCTCTTTCTTCACCCTGCTTTTTATCATGGAAACTTGAACAACCAATAATTCTAACTCCTTTAATATCGTATTCTCCTGGATTATTTATAATAAAAGGGCTGTTGCTAATTGCTTTAATGTTATTGTGGTCATTGTGTTCATGAGAAACCATAAGGATATCAGCCGTTCCTCGAGGCGGATTCAAGCCAATGTTTTTATCAAAAGGGTCTGTAATAATAGTTAAGTGGCCGCCTTGATTAATAATCTTAAAGCAAGAATGACCGTACCAAGTAATTGTCATAATAATTTATTTTATCATATATCTTTTCTCTTGCCAAGCTAATAATCTTGGGCTATACTCTGAATATGACTAAAAATAAAGGAACTGACAAAACAATGAAAAAATTATTAGCTGAAGAAGAAAAATCTCTCTGCTTGCCGCAAGCCGGAGATTTAATAGAAGGCCGCATTATTAAAATGAGCAAGAATGAGCTTATTTTAGAATTAGGACCATTAGGCACAGGAATTATTTACGGCGGAGAATTACGAGACAATACGACTCTTTTTAAAGAGTTAAAAGAGGGTCAGAAAATCTCTGCCTTAGTTTTAGATCCAGAAAATGAGGATGGTTATGTTGAGCTTTCGTTTAAAGAAGCTAATATAGAAAAAATATGGGCCGACCTTGAAACAAGGAAAAAATCAGACGATGAGGTTGAAGTAAAGGTAATTGAAGCCAACCGGGGAGGATTAGTTATTGAACTGTCTGGAGTAATTGGTTTCCTGCCGGTTTCTCAACTATCGCCTCAAAATTATCCACGTATAGAAGACGGCGATAGAAACAAAATTCTCCAGGAACTTAATAAATTTGTTGGGAAAAAAATGTCAGTCAAAATTATCAGTTTAGACAAGAAAAATGACAAGCTAGTTGTTTCAGAAAAAGCATCCAAAGAAAAAGAGATTATAGAAAGTTTAAAGAAGTATAAAATAGGAGATGTAGTTGAAGGGATTGTTGTTTCTTTAACTAACTTTGGAGTTTTTATTAAATTTGATGAGACAGTAGAGGGCTTAATACATATATCTGAATTGTCTTGGCAAATGATTGAACATCCAAGCAAGGTTCTTAAAGAAAAAGATAAGGTTAAAGCAAAAATTATTGATATTCAAAATGGACAAATTTCACTTTCTATTAAGGCCTTGGAAAAAGATCCTTGGAAAAACATTGATAAGAAGTACAAGATTGACCAAATAGTAAAAGGCAGAGTGACTAAATTCGGCAATTTAGGAGCTTTTATCCAAATAGACAAAAACATTTATGGACTATCTCATATTTCAGAATTTTCTAAACAAAATCAAAGAATGGAAGATGTCCTTGAAATAGGAAAATCATACAATTTTAAAATTTTATCTCTGTTGCCAGAGACACATAAGATATCCTTAAAGCTAAATGATAAACAATGAAGTATCTATTAAAAAACATATTTATTGTTTTTCTCTCATTTTTAACCATTGCTGGACTTTTTGCCTTGTTTAATACATCTGGCCAGAGGCCAGAAGAAGTTTCTTTGAGCCAATTAGTTGAACAAATTAATCAAGAACAGGTTTCGACTATTATTATCAAAGGAGATAAACTGGAAATTGATTTAAAAAACGACATTAAGGAAATAGTTACCAAGGAAAAAGAATCATCCTTGACTGAATCTTTAAAAAACTACGGACTTAATTCAGAAAAACTTAAATTAGTTAATTTGGAAATAAAGAGAGAAAGCGGAGCGGCTTTTTGGCTGGGAACTGTTCTGCCATTCCTTTTGCCTTTGCTTATTATCGGTTTTTTCTTCTGGTTCATGTTTAGAGGAGCAAAAAGAGGACAGATGCAGGCATTTACTTTTGGTCATTCGCGAGCACGTTTAATTGACCCTAAAGACAAGAAAGATAAGGCAACGTTTAAGGATGTGGCTGGGCTTAAAGAAGCTAAAGAAGAACTTGAGGAAATAGTTGAATTCTTGAAAAATCCAAAGAAATTTGTTGATTTAGGAGCTAAAATCCCTAAAGGAGTTTTATTAGTCGGTTCTCCTGGCACAGGCAAAACACTTCTTGGCCGAGCTATTGCCACTGAAGCAAATGTTCCGTTTTTCAATGTTTCTGGTTCAGAATTCGTTGAAATGTTTGTTGGTGTGGGGTCAAGCCGGGTACGCGATTTATTCCAAACAGCAAAAAAACACTCACCCTGCCTTATTTTTATAGATGAATTAGACGCTATTGGCAGGCAGAGAGGATCTGGTTTGGGCGGAGGTCATGACGAAAGAGAACAAACCTTAAATCAAATACTAGTAGAAATGGATGGTTTTGATCCTAACACTGGAATAATTTTATTAGCAGCAACAAATCGTCCAGATGTTTTAGATCCAGCTTTACTTAGGCCAGGCCGTTTTGATAGAAGAATCATGCTTAATTTGCCTGATATTGAAGATAGAGAAAGCGTTCTTAAAATTCATGCCAGGGATAAACCATTAGAAGAAAAAGTTAATCTGCGGGAAATTGCTGAAAGAACGCCTGGATTTTCTGGAGCTGATTTGGCTAATATAGTCAATGAAGCAGCTATTTTAACTGCCAGAAGGAATAAGAAAAAAATTAGTCAGGATGAATTGCGTGAATGTATTGAAAAAGTTCTTCTAGGCCCGGAAAGGAAAAGTCATATTCTTTCCAAAGAAGAAAAGGAAATTACTGCTTATCATGAAGCAGGCCATGCATTAGTAGCAGCTTCTTTGCCTCATGCTGATATAGTTCAAAAAGTTTCTATTATTGCTCGCGGTCCAGCTGCTGGTTATACTTTAAAACTTCCAACAGAAGACAGGCATTTGCATAGCCGTTCTGAATTTATAGATGAATTAGCTATTCTTTTAGGAGGTTATGCTGCTGAAAAATTAGTTTTTGATGAACTAACTACAGGAGCTTCCAATGATTTATTAAAAGCAACCGAATTATCCAGACAATTAGTAACGAAATATGGCATGAGCGAAAAATTAGGGCCAAGAACTTTTGGCGGCAAAGAAGAAATGATATTTTTAGGCAGAGAAATTTCCACGCAAAAGGATTATTCCGAAGAAACATCAAGCCAAATTGATAAAGAGGTCTCTAAACTTATTGATAATGCTGAACATACTGCTAAAAAAATTCTTACTGAAAAAAGAAAGAAATTAAACCAAATTGCCAAGGTACTTATTAAAAAAGAAGTTATTGAGAGAAAAGAATTTGAAAAATTGATGAAGAAGAAAGTTTGATATAGAATATTATTAACTATAAATGGGCGTGTAGCTCAGTGGTTAGAGCGGGGTCCTTATAAGGCCTAGGTCCTAGGTTCGAATCCTGGCACGCCCACCCCTCGACTCGTCCTTCATTCATTCAGGACTCGCTCGGGGTCTATGACCCATCTTAATTTTAGTATTTAGATAAAGATTAGTCGAGGGTCCTGAGCGAATGAAACGAAGTGGAATGAGCCGAAGGACAAATATATTATGAAATATTTTGTTTATTTAGCGCGATGTAGTGATAAATCACTATACATAGGTTCCTGCACTAATATAAAAGCAAGAGAGATAAGACATAATAAAGGAGAAGGAGCTCGGCATACAAAACAAAGACGTCCTATAAAAATTATTTATTTTGAAGAATATAATAATTTGATTAAAGCTAGAAGACGAGAAACACAAATTAAAGGATGGACAAGAATTAAAAAAGAAAATTTGATTAAGTACGGACATCCAACAAAATTCAATAAATATATAAGGGCGGTTGGCGCAGTTGGTTAGCGCGCGTCGTTGACATCGACGAGGTCAGAGGTTCGAATCCTCTACCGCCCACACGATTTTGCGGGTGGTTGGCGCAGTTGGTTAGCGCGTCTGCTCGACACGCAGAAGGTCGCAGGTTCGAATCCTGCACCACCCACCAAAACTAGACTTTCCGATTTTTTGCTCGCTCTCCAAAAAAAAGTCGTACAATGGATTGACGAAACCAAAAAGATAATGTATCATAGCTCAAGCTTATAAAGTACATTCACAAAACACAAAGGAGACAAGTTATGAAAAAACACCAGCGTATCTGGAGCAAGAAAGTTTTGAAAGTTATTGAAACCTATGACCGTAATCGAGATCTATTTCTATTTGGAATCACTGGAGACTTGGATAATCTTGGAGTATTTGTGTCACGGCATGGACGTCCATTAGCGGAAAATCTTGTAGACATCTACAATCACCTAATTGGTGCATTCATGTACGGATTCATCAAGAGGCATTCGAAAGCGATTCCGACGTTTTGCATGATTCCTTCGGGAGAAGAAATCTTTGCTGTCGGAGTAGCAATTGATCGGTCGGTCGTAAACGATTTTTTCCTACTGTTGGGAAATAAAGTAAATAACTTCATCAGAGAGAATGCCTACTTTGTGGACAATGATGTTACCGTATCGTTCGGCTGCAAAATATTCTTGGATGACACAATCAGCGCTGCAATATCACGTCTCGTTGAACTGGTGATAAGAAAACGGCAGGTTCAAGAAGCTTCATCGGCATATCTTGAACTTATGCTTACTATGCGTCGCGAACTCGCTTACGAACTTGACCGAGCAAAGTTTGAATCCCTCAACGCTTCCGATATCAATCTTGTTATGTTCTTCCGGAACGTGGTGTACGCTAAGCTCCAGAATTACAAGAAGGAAACGAGGGAAGCACTTGTAACGCTCGCTGGTCGGCTGAGTCGCGATGTTAAACTTCGGGAACGCCTTCAAATCATGGCGTTAAATTCTGAATACGGTATAACGGACAAAAACGCTCAGCTCATCAACAAACTCCTTTTAGAAAAGTAAAAAGGCCGGATAGAATAAGTTCTATTCGGCCTTTATTATTGGTACGGAGATTCTTCGAGTAGCAGGTCGCCGGTTTCGACAATTATAGAAGCGGTAATCCCAATCGGCAAAGTGAGTTTGTACGCACAGTGTCCGACAGGAAAACCGTGAAAGAGAGCCGGTTCCCCTTTGAGCAGTTCCGAAAGTTCCCGAAGTAAGCGCTTTATCCTATCCGGATCTCGTAATTCCGGATACAAGAGATTTACTCGGTCTGTTCTCTCGGCGAGTGAGGAAAAGACAATTGCCGCGACACGAGAAAGATCGCAGTAAGCATTGAAACGCTGAAATAGTTCAAAGACCGCACCAAGAGACATATCCAACGAGTCAAGCATGACGATTTTATCCTTTACATCGGGATTCAATCCTTCCTCGCAGAGTCTTACCAGTGCCGCAAGAGATCCTATCAAAAGCTTTCCGGTTATATCTTGATATAGATCATGAGCGTAGTAGAAATTATCCCTGTAGCGATCGTTTGCGATACGTGTTGGATCACGGTAAATATTACGAATTGTCACCGGAAGCGTTGGCTTTCGAGGAGCAGCAAAAAAGTGATACGCTTCATTTTTGTTTAAACTGTTTCTTCCATGCCAATCCCATTGAAGCATATTCCAAAAGCTCCTTACCGTGAATCTATTCTCAAGCTTCGACGCCTTTGGATTAAGAAAATTGAGATGTGGGCCAAAGAACGTTACCATATTCGCTTTTTCAGCAATCGCCATCACAAGAGCCGAAAGTTCACTAGAACCACAAATGATCTTCGGGTGACTGGCCAACAGGTCGTAGTTGATCAGCGGAAAAATATCGTAGATTCTCGCGCCGCCGCAGAGAGGCAGTATAGCTTTTACTTGCGGATCAGTGAATGCCATCAGCAACATTTCACTACGTCTTTGCGCATCCTCCCAGCCACTTTTAATTACAAAGTCTTTGACCGAAAATCCAAGTTCCTTAAGATGTGTTTTGACGTATCCGTGTTGGTTTTTGAATCGCTCCGGAAGTATGCCAGCAGGATTAACCAATGCTACCCCATCTCCATACTGGAGTGGGCGTGGAATTTTTGAGATCATTCGTTACCTCCTTTTTTTTGGTTTACTGAGGTTTATAAAGGTACAGATTTACCTGTTTCTTTTTAACATAAGGAGGGCGAATTGTAAAGGCTTTTTCTTTATCTACTGATATAGAACCTTTTAATTTCTCGTTGATATATATTAGAGCACATTTATCTTCAATAGCGGTCATATTCCTTTTCGTTTTGAGAATTTCAGAAGGAAATGGATCCTCGGACTTATAGTGAGGAATTACAACACCTTCAAGTATGCCCAGTCCCTTTTTGAGACAGGTTTTTCCACTCTTACCTCTATCTGTCAAGTATTCATACCACACGGCACACCCCGCGCTTAATCCAGTGAGAAGAACTCCTTGTTGATATGCCGACTGTATGAAAGGGATAATTTTGCGTTTTTTCCATGTCGAAAGTAGAACATCATAATCACCTCCGCCAACATAAATAATATCGGCACTTGTAATGAGTTTTTCTAATGTTGCCTGAGAAAGTTTTTTCTTGTTAAATAAACGCAGAATTTCTACCTGACATTCTAGTTTTTCATACACGTGTCGAAAAGCGGAAAAGTACGTTGGTAAATCTTTACTTGCAGTTGGTACAAATAAAACTTTGGGATATCTCTCTCTACTTTCTTGAACAATAAACTTGTCTATAGATACTGTTTCGCCTAAACGCAACAAACCCCCGCCGATGGGGACAATTTTACGTTCTGTACTTAATTTTACATCTTTATTAAGCTCCATTGTAATGTTATAATATCATTGTTAAAGGTTGTTGTAAAATATTCCGTCAATCCATTGTGCCCATTGTGCGATTTTTCTTCTAAAATACTCGTTCTAACGAGTATTTTATTGTACTTGCTTTTTGGCTTAAATTCTGGTATTTTATTGTTATAAGGGCCGTTAGCTCAGCTGGTAGAGCATCGGTTTTGCATACCGGAGGTCGGGAGTTCGAATCTCCCACGGTCCACATGAAAATCATATACGAAGACAATAATATTATTGTAATTGACAAGCCAGCTGATTTAACGGTTCATCCGACCAAACCCGAGCAAGACAATACTTTATTTAATGAATTGCTTGCTTATTATCCAGAAATAAAAAATGTTGGCGACCCTTCGACAAGCTCAGGGCAAGTGAATTTACGACCTGGCATTGTCCATAGATTGGACAAAGATACTTCTGGCTTAATGATCATAGCAAAGAATAATTCTGCTTTTACTTATTTTAAAAAACAATTTAGCGAAAGAAAAATAATTAAAAAATATTTAGCTTTAGTTCATGGACAAGTCAAAGATGAAAAAGGAATAATTACCAAATCAATCAGCTTTTCAAAAAAAGACCATCGAAAAAGAAGCGCATTATTAGATGAAAAATCAAAAAAGGCATGGACAGAGTATAAAGTTATTAAAAGATTTAAAGATTATACATTATTAGAAGTTTCTATCAAGACGGGCCGTACTCATCAAATAAGGATCCATTTGGCCTCTATTGGATACCCTGTTGCTGGAGACAAGCAATACAAGTTTAAAAGACAATCTTGCCCAGAAAATTTAAATCGCCAATTTTTGCACGCTTCTTACTTGAAATTTAAATTGCCTGATGGTAAGATAATGGGATTCAAATCAGATTTGCCAGAAAATTTAAAAATCGTTTTACAAAACTTATGAATAAGCTTGACTTATTTAATAAAAAACAATTAAAAGCCGCCTATGCTAAAAGCTCTGGCCCGCTTCGCCAAAGCTCCAGCGAGGCGAGCGAGCTAAAGAAAGATATTTCGGAGATTAGACCTGGATATACTATTCAAGTCCATCAAAAAATCAAAGAAAAAGATAAACAAAGAATCCAAATTTTTGAAGGTTTAGTTATTGCCTGCAAGCACGGTAAAGGGATTAATGCCACTATTACTGTAAGACGGACAAGTCAGGGAATCGGCGTAGAAAGAATTTTCCCTATTCACGCGCCCTTTATCGAAAAAATAGAAGTAATTAAAAAGCACAAAGTCCGCAGAGCCAAACTTTACTACATCCGCCACAAATCAGCTAAACAAGCCCGGCTTAAAGAAATTGTTCCCCAGCGCAAAGTCGTGAAAAAATAGTAAGCCCAGATGGTGGAATTGGTATACACAACAGCTTGAGGAGCTGTGCTCTTCGGAGCGTGCGGGTTCGAGTCCCGCTCTGGGCACAATTTGACACGAATGCCTATAAAAGATAAAATTGAACTATTGAATAAATTTAAAATAATGCCTCAAAAAGAAAACCAGCAAATTACTCAAAAGGAATTAGAAAAAATATTCAATAAACAAACATTGACTATTTTGAGCGCTTTAGATAAAAAAACATCCTCATTAGACAAAAAAATAGACTCTGTAGATATTAAACTTTCCAAAAAGATAGATGTTATGGAGACAAGATTTAATAAAAAGCTTGATCGTCTAACTACCACTTTAGATAAGTTCCTAAAATGACTAACAGATATTGAGGATGAATTTAAAATAATGAAAACTGACATTAATCGCCTCAAAAAAATAATCAGCGAAAAATTAGGAGTAGAAATGCTTTAATTTATTTTTTAAATACATAATTAAAAGGCATCCATTTGGATGCCTTTTTAATTATCATAGGGACAGTCCCCAAACCTTTGGGGACTGTCCCTATGTCCAATTTTTACTTAACCATCTCTTCCCCTATCTCATAAACATCCCCTGCGCCCATTGTTATAATGACATTATCTTTATTAACGCTTTTTTTGAGATATCTAACAATATCCTTGAAATCTGATATGTATTGGATTGAGTCAGATCTCTTTGTTTTTATCGCCTCAACCAGATCTTTAGCATGAATGCTTTTATCGTTTTTTTCTCTTGCCGCGTAAATATCCGTAATAATTATCTGGTCTGCATTATCAAAACTTTTAGCAAAGTCATTTAATAAAAATTTTGTCCTTGAATATAAATGCGGCTGGAAAACAACAATAATTTTTTTATTAGGAAATTTATTTTTAATTGCTTTGAGCGTTGCTTTAACTTCTGCTGGATGATGGGCATAATCATCATAGACTAATGCTTTATTCTTTGTAATGCCTTTATATTCAAACCTGCGCCAAGTGCCAGAAAACTTCTTAAGCGCTTTTTCTATTTGTTCTTTTTTTATTTCTATTATTCTTGCTGCAGCTAAAGCTGCTTTTGCATTCTGAATATTATACTCGCCAGGAACTATCAATTCAATATCTAATTTTTCTTTTGTATAATCAATTATTTTTGCTTTTTTATCTGTCATTAATAATGTCTGTTTTATTTTCTTATTATTTGGATTACAGATTATAAAACCATCTTTTGGAATTTTTGCTATTAATTTGGCGAATGCTTTTTGGATATTCTTTATTGTTTTAAAATAATCAAGATGATCATTGTCAATATTCGTAATTATTAAAATATCAGGATAAAGATTTAAAAAAGATTCTTTATATTCACATGCTTCAACAATAAAATACTTGCTTTTGCCTAAAATGAAATTGTCTTTTTGCTTATTTAAAAAAGAACCTATTACTACTGTAGGATCTTGTTTATTAGCAATCATAATCTCAGCAATCATAGCTGTTGTGGTTGTTTTGCCATGAGTACCTGAAACTGCAATTGTATATCTATCTTTTGAAATTAAACCCAATGCTTCAGGATAAGAATATATTGGAATATTTAATTTTCGCGCTAAAATTAATTCTGGATTGTCTTTTGCAACAGCAGGCGAATAGATAACAATATCTGTATCTTTAGCAAGATTTGATTCTTTATGGCCAATAAGAATTCTTCCTCCAAGTTTTTTAATCCTTTTCAAGGCAAATCCCTCTGACAAATCAGATCCAATTACCTTCTTGTTTAATAAGAGCATCATTCTTGCTAATGCTGATACGCCAATTCCGCCAATGCCAATAAAATGAACCTTTTTTATCTTATTCCAAAATTTTTGTTCCATTTTTTCATAACTAAATCGGTTTTGTCCCCTCTCTTTGAAGCAAATTGAAAACAATAGTTGCTAAAGCAGCTAAAACAAAAACCCATTGGATAGCAAAGCATAAAGAGATCAAGATAACTAAAACAATCATTAAGCTTTTGCCTAATTGGATAGACATTTCATGCAAAACTGTGAATTCATCAACATAATGCTCTTGATCAGCGGCAATCTCGTAAGTTAAAGCGTCAAAGGGAGTACGCAGAAAAATACTGGCTATCCCGTGATAAACGCCAACAACAAAAATTTGGAAAGCAGTTGAAATAAAAATTTTAATTATCCAGCCCGCAGAATAAAAAAGACTTCCCCATTTCAAAACTCTTTTTTGAGAAGATTCAACGTCAATATATCTTCCTAAGACAAGCTGCACAATCACAGTAACGCCGATAATCAAAGTGGAAATGGCTCCGATCTTAAAATAGTCCCCATTTAAAAGCTGATATATGAAAATTGGCCAAACAACTATCCCTACAACATTCTCAGCGCCATCGGCTATGTAAGCTAAATTTATTTTTCTTCTTTTTTTTGAAAAAAATTGCTGCCAGGTTTGTTTAAATGTCCAGCTGAATTTTTCCCGCGTATGAGGAATGGTTAAATACGGGATACCTGAGATAAGATAAAGAATGATGGCAATAACAAAAAGGACATCAAAATTAAAACGAGTAATAATGAATCCGGCAATCAGAGGAATAAATATTCCCAAAATCAGGCGGGTAGCGTTAATCATGCTTACTTGTCTGCCTCTATCTTTTGAAGATGTAAATTTAGCAAAATCAACATGATAGGGCAGCCAATAAGATAAACGGTAAAAAGTAAGGACAAACAAAGAAAGGGGAATTATATATTTCCAATTATCCTGATCTATAAAGTAAAAAAGAACATAAAAAAGAGCTCCAACTAGAACGCTTATGCGCAAAGATCTTCTGAATCCAAACTTATTTAAAAATTTTCCTCCAATGCTCACAAATATCCCATAAAAAAAAGAACCAAGACCATAATATATAACAACCATCTGAAAATTCTGTCCAAAAAGCTCATATAAAAAAATCGGAAGAAATATCCCCAGCATAGCAGAAGCAATCATTACTATTGTCTTACCAGTATATAGACAAACAAAACCTTGCGATAATGGTTTGTCAAAATATTTCTTTTCTAATGATTTAAACATATATAGATTATACCAGAAAAACTGGATTTTTAAAAAAGTTTGAGGTATGATAATGATATTATCCGCAAGAAGCGGATGCTGAATTTTCTTACCAAATTACAAATTTGGAGGAAATTTGCAAGGGCGGTTAGCTCAGTTGGCTAGAGCGTCTGGTCTACACCCAGAAAGTCGGGGGTTCGAGTCCCTCACCGCCCACATAAGGAGAGGTGCCAGAGAGGTTGAATGGGATGCTCTCGAAAAGCATTGTCGCCATAGGTGACCGTGGGTTCGAATCCCACCCTCTCCGCCAATTTTTGCCCGCCTGTCTGAAAATACTTTTTTGAAAAACATTTAAGTAAATAATTATGGCGAATTTTATACCTGACAATCAAATCATTTCCCTATTCCTGTTAATTATAATCCTATTTCTTATCTGGAATATTTTTATTTCCCTGCGGCTTTGGAATATAAAAAGAAGATTAAAAACTTTTTTTAATGGCAAAAAAGCCTCTGATTTGGAAGAAGTTCTTTTTGAAGAAATTAAGCGATTAAAAAAAGCAGAAAAAAATATTAAAGAGCTTTCTAAGTTATTGAAAGCTCTTGAACAAATGGCTGGTAAAAGTATCCAGAAAGTAAGCTTAATTCGTTTTAATCCCTTCAGAGAAACTGGCGGCGATCAAAGTTTTACTGTTGCCTTGCTTGATTCCCATGATAATGGCTTGGTTATTTCCAGTTTGTACACTCGCCAAGGCACAAGGATTTACAGCAAGCCAATTGAATCGGGCGAATCAAAATATCCTTTATCTAAAGAAGAATTAGAAGCATTAAAAAAATCCGGAATGAAAAAATAAAATAATCTTAACAAATAATCAATACGCAAAAAAACTGGCTACTATAGCCGGTTTTTTATATGTAACATCGGGCTTAAACGAAGTTGCGACCGCAGAGAGCAATTTGGGAAAATGCCGAGCCGAGGATTTTTCCTTTTAATAGCTGTTATGAGAGGAGGGGGCAGCGGGACGTGAACGGTAACGAGTAAGTTGAAAGTTCGCCTTATCTAGAAATGTAGAACTTCTTTTTTTTATAATTCTCAAGGACTTTGGTGCTTGGGAAATAAATCGGAGATGGCAAATTGTCTAATTCAAACCAGCGCCATTCTGTGATTTCATCAGGTTCCATAACTTTTGGTTCCCCCGAAAAAGCATCAGAGAAGAAACCAATAGTGATAAAATGCGCGCTTTCTACCATATCCTGATTGACGCAAATTACATTTATTTTATCAAGAGTAATCCCTGTTTCTTCCAAGACTTCCCTTTTCGCGCCATTTTCAAATGTTTCGCCAAAGTCTAATTTACCCCCCGGCATTGTCCATGTTCCAGCGCCATTCAATAAACTTGATGCTTTTTCAGGGTCGTCGTGGCGTCTGCCCAATAACAATTTGTTATCTTTTAGGATCATTACGCCAAATCCGACACCAACTTTCTTTTTTTCTTCCATATGATTTTAGTAAAATTATAAACTATATAAAGCTTGCGAGCAAGCTTTCAATTTTATGCAACATCAAGGATAAAAGAAGTTTTCGGAGCAAATATGTATTAACCAAATTTTATTTAACGTTCGCGTATATCTTTAGATAAATAAGAACCAGATATTCCGTGTGTATTGGATACCTATTCGCTTGATAAGTTAGCAAAACAAATGTTTTTAGGAATTGGGAAGGCGATTTAATCACCTTCCCATAGAATGCTCAATTATGTGTTGATACGTTTTCGCAGCTCATTCCCTGCTGTCTGAAAATGGGATAACCACACGTTTTTGTCTTTTGCTCGATGTGCCATGTTTGCGGCCCATGAACAATCTTCAGGGAAGAGTCCTAGTTCCAGCAAATTGGTGGCGCCTTCTTTTACCATCCCTTTAGCTTTTTCAAAACGGCGTTTGCGGGCATGGTGCCCTCGACAAATTCGATCTCCAGATCCTGGCGGAAATTGATCGCGATCCGTCCAAGCCGCTAAAGACAGACAAAGATACGCGGCACCTTCCAGCTCGCCCTCTGTTAACGGACTTCTTATCACTTTATTCATTGCGTCCTCCTATGAGTTGTTAGTTTTTGAGCTTCCTAAAAGTATTTGTTTAAAGAACAAGACTTATGACGGCAAAGGACAAGAGAAGTCTCTACGGAAAAAATATGCTTTGTATAATATTATATCTAATCTTTGTTAAACAAAAATTGATCAGTTTCAAATTTACTGTTTTTTCTATTTTAACACTCGATTGTTGGTTTTTACAAGGAAAATTTCTAAAACATCACAGTTATTTTCAGTGTTAATCCTTTTGAATTTGACCAAAGCTGTCAAAAATGTTAATTTAAGCCATATATGGCAAAGAAAAAAGAACAAAAGAATATGCAATCAAGGCCGCCAGTGGTTGTTATTTTAGGCCATGTTGACCATGGGAAATCATCAATCCTTGAAGCAATTAAGGATCTAAAAATTACTGAAAAAGAATCAGGCGGTATTACACAGCATATTGGCGCTTATCAAATAGAACATCAGGATAAAAAAATTACTTTTATTGATACGCCAGGACATGAAGCTTTTTCTGCTATGCGCTCAAGAGGAGCTAAGGTAGCAGATATTGCTATTTTAGTTGTTGCTGCTGAAGAAGGAATCAAGCCTCAAACCAAAGAAGCTATTGATCATATTAAAAAGACCGGAATTCCTTTGATTGTTGCTTTAAATAAAATTGACAAAAAAGAAGCCCAACCAGAAAAGGTTAAAGAAGAACTAGCTAAAAATAATATAAGCGTAGAATCTTTAGGCGGGCATGTTCCTTCAATTAATGTATCAGCCAAAACTAAACAAGGCATTGATGAACTTTTAGAAATGATTCTTTTGGTATCTGAAATGGAAGAGCTGAAAAATAGTCCAGAAGAGCCAGCTTTAGGAGTAGTTGTTGAGTCGCATCAAGACAATAAAAGAGGGCCTACAACAACGCTTTTAATTAAACAAGGCACTTTGAAAAATAAAGATATTATTGGCACTGGTTCAGCTGTTGGAAGAATCAAAACAATGGAAGATTTTCAGTCTATTCCAATTGAAAAAGCATCTGCTTCAACGCCAGTTATTATAACTGGACTTAATCAAGTTCCTCAATTAGGAGAAAAATTCTATACTTTTGACAGCATAGAATCAGCTCAAATTAAAGCAGACAAAAAAATTGCTAAAAGAAAAGAAGAAAAAGAAGTTTTTGTTTTTGAACCGGATAAAAAAATTCTCAATGTTATTCTTAAGGCCGATGTTCACGGTTCTTTGGAAGCTATTAAGGCATCTTTAAAAAGCGTTCCTATGGATGAAGTTGTTTTAAGAATTTTGAAAGCTGAAGTTGGCGATATTACTGAAACAGATATCAAGTTAGCTGAATCAGCTCAAGCTAAAATAATTGGCTTCCGAATTAAAGCTAATTCAAATATTATACAATTATCTCAGCAAAAAAAAATAAAAATAATGCTTTTTGAAATAATTTATGAACTCATTCAAGGAACCAGAGAATTGCTTTCTAAATTATTGAAACCAGAAGTTATAAGAAATATTCTTGGACGGCTTAAAGTTTTAGCATTGTTTAGAAACGAAAAAGACAGGCAAATTGTTGGCGGGAAAGTGATTGATGGACAAATTAAAAATGGAACATTAATTGATATTATCCGTGTAGATAAAAAAATAGGACAAGGCAAACTTATCCAACTGCAAAGAGATAAAAAAGAAATTGATGAAGTTAGCAAGGGGCAAGAATGCGGCATTTTATTTAAAGGAACAGAAGTAATTGAAAAAGGAGATATTCTTGAGATTTATGAGGAAAAGACAGAAAAAAGAGAAATATAATTAAAAAATGTCCCAAAGAATTAAACGGATTAATGAACTTCTTAGACAAGAAATTAGCAAACTAATTTTGCGGGAAATTGAGTTTGAAGATATTTTAGTAACAATTAATCAAGTCGAAACTTCTCCTGATCTATCTCATGCTAAAGTCAAAATCAGCATAATGCCTACTGAAAAAAAAGAATTGGTTTTAAGAATTATTGATAAAAACATTTATCATCTTCAACAAGCACTTAATAAAAAACTATATATGAAAATAGTGCCTAAAATCCGATTTGAAATTGATCAAGCTGAAATCAAGGCGCGAAAAATTGAAGAAATTTTAGGAAAAATTAAAAAAGATCATTAAAATGTATTTAAATAAATCCATATCTATGATATAATATAATAAATTGCAGGACATATTATGATCATTGGAATATGGGAATAAAATATAAAATTGACTATAATTTTTTTAAGAAATGGACGCCAAAAATGGCATATGTTATAGGATTTATTTTTGCTGATGGGAGTTTAGAAGATGCCCCATATATACGCGGAAAATATATAAGAATCGCGAATACAGATCTTTTTATAATTCAAAAAATTAAAAAAGTCATAAAATCTGGTCATACTATTGTAAGGCGTCAATATGATCATCCTAACAGAAAAGATCTTTTTCTATTACGTATTGGTAGCCATAAGATTTACAACGATCTATTAAAATTTGGTCTCTGTCCAAGAAAATCTCTAATAATTAAATTTCCCAAAATGCCAAAAAAATATTTTTTATATTTTTTAAGAGGATATTTCGATGGAGACGGATCTATTATGTCAAGAGGCAAATATGGAGTAAAAATTGCTTTTACGTCTGGAAGCTTGGATTTTCTAAAATCATTAGCTATAATATTATCAGATAACCTCAATGTTAAATTACAAAGAGTTTATAATAGTCACAGAAGTTATCAATTGTGTTATCGTACATACGAAAGTTTAGACATTCTTAAATTTATCTATAAAGACAAATTAAATGGATTATATCTTAAGAAAAAATATAGAATTTATATAAATCTACTCTCAAGAAGAAAAAGATTAAAAATAAGGTGACGTACCCAAGTGGTTTAAGGGAGGGGTCTGCAAAACCTCTATTCGCGGGTTCGAATCCCGCCGTCACCTCAGGAATGCCGCGGTGGCGGAACTGGTTTACGCGCATCACTTAAAATGATGTGGGAGAAATCCCATGTGGGTTCGAGTCCCACCCGCGGCACAAATAAAAAAGACTTGCGTATGCAAGTCTTTTTTATGTTCCTAATACTTCTACTTTAGCTGTTTTAACTCCAAATTGTTTTGCTTGCCAGCGAGTTGGAAACCAAATGTCTATTTTATGGCTATTATGAAGCGCCATTCTATCCTCAACTACGAAAATTTTATCTCCGTATAATTCAGGAAAACGCACTTTAGTTCCAAACCTTAAAAAGTTACAAGCAACAATTCCATCGTGGACATTTGTTCCAGAAGCAGTAATAAAAGGAGTTGAGTCGGTCTGGTCTGGTGTACTGGAATAAGCAGTAATAGTTACCCAATTTTGA